>Ga0115572_10003917_pt1 | contig 11699 bp, 5 predicted proteins | sample COGITO_mtgs_1206_FD_88681 | JGI IMG/M metagenome (GOLD analysis project Ga0115572, IMG submission 88681) | Pelagic marine microbial communities from North Sea - COGITO_mtgs_120607 | ecosystem: Environmental > Aquatic > Marine > Epipelagic | place: Germany:Helgoland, sampling site Kabeltonne... | reverse complement strand
CTAAATCTAGAATTTTCAAAAAATGGTGTTTTATTTAAGTCTTTTGATTTTCCAATTTATAAAAAAGATTCAAATGGAAGAAATGGCTTTAATCAAAAAGATGTTCTTTATTTAATAACTCCAGATAGGTTCGTAAATGGAAATCCTGAAAATGACGATATTCCTTATTTAAAAGAAAGACCTGACAGAGAAAGTATTTGGGGAAGACATGGTGGCGATATTGAAGGAATTATTCAAAGTCTAGATTATATTTCTGAGATGGGGTTTACTGCTATTTGGATTAATCCCCTTTTAGAAAATGACATGAAAAAATCGTCTTATCACGGATATTCAACAACAGATTATTATAAGATTGACCCAAGATTTGGAACTAATAGTTTATATAAAACTTTATGCTCTATTGCAAAAGAAAAAAATATAAAAATTGTTATGGATATGATTAGCAATCATTCTGGCTCAGAACATTGGTTTGTAAAAGATCCTCCTACCAAAGATTGGATAAATTTTGAAGGGAAATACACCCAGACTTCACATGCTCATTATTCAGTTCAAGATCCATATGCATCTAAATATGATAAAAAAGCTTTTGTAGACGGTTGGTTTGTGGAAACAATGCCAGATTTGAATCAAAAAAATAAGATGATGGCTAATTATCTTATTCAAAATTCACTATGGTGGATCGAGTATTCTGGAATTAGTGGAATTAGAATGGATACTTACCCGTATAACGATAAAAAATTTATAAATGATTGGTCATGTGCAGTTAAAAAAGAATATCCAAATTTTATGAGTGTTGGTGAGGAATTTCCAAAGTTTCCTCATGCAGCAACTTTGTCCTATTGGCAAGAAGGAAAAAAAAATTACGACAATTATACTTCATGTCTGCCAAGTGTGCTCGATATAGCTTTGATGAAGTCTTTTAATAATTCAATTAAAGATTTGGATGAAAAAGACAAATGGAAAACATGGCAAGAGGTTTATTACATGCTTTCTAATGATTTTTTATATCCAGATCCTTATAAGCTGGTAGTTTTTCCAGATAACCATGATACCAAAAGAATATTTACCACATTAAATGAAGATTTTAATAAGTTTAAAATGACTATGGTATTTTACAGTACAATAAGAGGAATCCCTCATTTTTATTATGGGGACGAAATAATAATGACTAATGATAAAGGAAATAACGATGGAGGAACAAGATCTGATTTTCCTGGTGGTTGGAAGGGGGATAAAATAAATGGTTTTAATGGAAAGGGACTAACTCTACAACAAAAAGAGGCACAAGAATTTGTTAAGAAATTATTAAATTGGAGAAAATCTAAAAATGTAATACATTATGGTAAATTAATGCAATTTACCCCTTATTCAAATGGTATCTATAGTTATTTTAGATATGATGAAAAAGATGCAGTCATGGTTATTTTTAATAGTAAAGATAAATCTGAAATAATCCAATTAGATCGATATGAAGAAATAATATCTGGCTATAAATTTGCTTTCGATATCTTAGAAGAAAAACAATACATTTTAGAAAATAATTTTGAAATAAAACCCAACTCTGTTTTAGTCCTAGAACTCAAAAAGTGATAATTTTATCCCTTTAAAAATTTAAGTAATTTAATTTTCTCTTCCTGTTCAATTATTATAAAATAGTTTCCAGATTTTAGCTTACTTAAATCAAAACTATATAGTTCTGAATGAGTTTTAATTTCTTGCATCATCAATTTTCCTAGTGGGTTAATAATTGAGAATTTAATGGGTTGTTGTTTACAATCTTTAACTTCAATTTGTAAAAAGTCAATCACTGGATTAGGGAAAAGATTAGTTTCCCATTCCGCGAATTGATATTCTTCAATATTTAAAGTATTTTGTATAACTGGAGAAGCTAGTTTTAAATCAGTATAGATACGATATTCACCCGGTAAAAAATTAAGATCGGTATTCCCATTTATTTCAATACTATCCCCAGAGAAATATTCATACCACCATCCATTGTGTTGAAAGTTTAAAGTTTTGTTTTGAGAATTTACATCTACATTTACAGCTACTAGGGCATTTATATTAGGATTGTTTAATGTCAAAGATTTTACTGCGCCATTCAAACTGTATGAAAAGTCATCCCCAGTAAAAACCGCATGCGATTTCCTAAGTTCAATGGTAGATTTATATATATCATATAATCTTTTACGACTGTTTTCTAAAAAGTAGTTCCATAGTATAGGTTTATTACATACCCTACATGGAAAATCAATAGAAATGTCATATCCTATTTCGCCAAATTGCCATATCATTTTAGGTCCTGGGGTAGTTAACATTAAAACAGCTAGTGCTTCGGTTCTTTGAAGGGCTACCAATGGGTTTTTTGCATTTTGAGTACCATTGGTATTTCCGTAGGTAATATTTTTAAACATAATTCTTTCTTCATCATGACTTTCCATGAAAGATATTAAATGTGGGTTGCTCCATGTTCTATGTTTATAAATTCCCCATGATATATCCGAATTAGAAGTATATCCCATTCCACTTTCTTGGTAGCCATATGTCACATTCCCCCATAACATCATCCCGTAGTTAGCCAATATTTTTTCTTCATTATTATCTGCCCAATGTTCAAGAATAATGTAAGCATCTGAGTGAAGCGTCCAAATAGTATCTGCCATCCTTTTAAGTAGATCAATTCTATCATTATCGTAATTATTAGAATTATTACTAAACCCTTTTGTGAAATCGAATCTAAATCCATCTATATGGTATTCATCTAGCCAATAATGGTTTACTCTGTCCATAAAGTTTTTGGTTGCATCTGAAGAATGGTCAAAATCATATCCCCAACAATAGGGAGGATGTGGACAAACTTCATTGAACCATGGATTATTAGAAGCAGGTCTATTGTTTGTTGCGTCCCAATACAAATTCACCATTGGACTTTGTCCAAAAGCTTGATTAAATACAATATCATTGATTACAGCAATTCCTCTTCCATGACAAGAGTCCACAAATGCTTTAAAATGATCAGGTGTTCCGTAATATTTGTCAAGTGCCATATGAAAACTAGGATTATATCCCCAGCTCTCGTTATTTTCAAATTCACCAGGTGGCATTAGTTCAATGGCATTAATACCTAATTCTGACAAATAATCTAAGGTATCAATCAAAGTCTTGTAACTGTGGGTAGATAAAAAGTCTCTTAGCAATAACTCATAAATAATCAAATCTTTTTTATTGGGTGGATTAAAATTAGTATTAATCCAGTTATAAGGATTTTTACCAGGTTCCATAACAGTTACAAATCCATTTGTATTTGAAGGGTAGGTAATGGGATTAGGATAATTTAATGCTCCAATATTTGCATCATTATTAGGATCTAAAATCAATGGACTAAGTGGATCTGCGATTTTAATTGTTCCATCAACTAAATACTGATAGGTATATTTTAAACCTGGGGTTAAATTAGAAATTGTCTTCCACCAATAACAACTATCTGTAGAAAGAGACATAAATGAAGATGAATTAACTTCCCAATTATTATGCTCACCAATTAAATTTACGGTACTTTTTTCAGGAGCAAAAAACTTTAAAGTTACAGTTGAGTCGTTGATGTAATTAATCCCATCAACTAATCCTATTGGTGGGTCAATATAATTTATAGGTGGAATAACAACATAACTGATAGTATCATATAAAATAGTATTTCCATCGTCTGCACTTAATATTAACTGATGATCCCCTAAGGAACTTACAATTATATTTTTTTCTATAATTGTGGAGTTGGTAGTATCAGCAATTAGATTACCATTGTCAAAAAGTTGAAGATTTGCATTAGAATTTGTTTGGGCTTCAAAAGAAAAAGTATCTCCCACATCCACTAGTAAATCTGTATATGGTTTTATAATTGCTGCCTGAAAACCACCATTTACAGGGTATATCGGATAAAATATATCTCCCATTGTTGCAGTTTTACCTTCTAATGAGCCATCTGTATTTCTGAAAACAAATGCTAACTTTTCCACATTAGTTCCTAATGGAAATCCATAATATTGATCAATATCTATAATTATTTCATGAATATTATTTCCTAAATCTGACATTAAAACATTGCTGTCAGGCTGTCCCCAAGAACCTTGAACATAAGACCACGAATTAGGAAGTCCATTTTGTGTTACTACTCCAGTATGAGTATATACCGGGCTAACACCAATTAATCCACCGTTTCCTTGAGAAGCATCATATTGTAAGGTGATAATATCATTTACTGTTGGAAAAGCTGGAGTAATTTGTATTATTTGACATATTCCAATAGATAGATTCAATAAAAAAAAGAGGTTTAAAAAAAAATATTTAAATATCATAATTGAATAAGAATAAAAAAAGCTCCCTAGGGAGCTTTAGTTAGTTTTAAAATAATTTGAATTATTTAATAGTTAATTTTCCAGAATTAACTTGATCTCCTGAAATTACTTTGTAAATATATATTCCTGAGTTTAATTCCGAACTATTGTAGTTGATAGTATTTAACCCTTTAGTAAAATAACTATTTATAACATTATCAACTAACTTTCCAGTTAAATCAAATAATTCTATACTGACCTCTTTATTATTTCTTAATATAATATTGAAATTAGTAAAATCATTAGCTGGATTAGGTGAAACATTTAGAGCATCTTTTAATACAACTTCATTTAAATCAGTTGATCCAGGACAAATTGCTAAAGATGATATATCCAGAGAAAAGTCTTGACATCCAGTAGCAGTGGCGTCATCAGTTTTTCCTTCATTTGCCCAACCGCCATTGGTTGTGTCAACTGGTCCACCATTATGAACCCAATTTATAATTGAAACAACAGGATTAGCATAATAAGTTGCAGGGTCAAATTCCCAAGTAAATGCATCAGCTCCATCATTTGCTGCAGTTACAGCTGCGGATGAATCCCAAGCAATTACATCAGCCCATCCATCATGACCAGAATGAAAACCAATTGCACTAAAACCAGATAAACTCCCAGGAGCATTGGCACAATTATATAGTAGATCAAATGTAATTTGAACATTCGATCCATTTAAACATGCTGTAATACCAGGATCTTGAGCATTTGAATTAAATGCAAAGGTACAGCAAGTGAAAATCATTAAGTATATTTTTTTCATAGTATTATGTTTTAAATTTTATTAAATATAAAAAAAAATATACTTAACGTTAATATGACGTTAAAATATTTTTAAATTTGAATTGTTAATATTAATTTAAATTAATTGTATGAATGTTTTTAAAAATTATTTAATAATTATTGGTATTTTAATTTCTTCATTTTCATTTGGTCAATATTCTCTAAGTGGAAAAATAATTGATCAAGACGGTGAACCACTTATTGGTGCCACTATTTTTATAAATGAGATGAGTTCTGGTTCTTCGTCAGATAAGGATGGTAAATATTTTATAAATAATATTCAAAAGGGAGATTATTCTGTTACGTTTTCCGCCGTTGGTTTCAAAAAAGTAACAGAAACTATTTCAATAACTACAGATTTGCTCAGAGATTTATCATTGATGGAGGATGTATTATTACTAAACGAAGCTGTTGTAATAGGGTATGGAACAGCTAGAACAAAAGATATAACAGGATCTGCAGCTATAATAAAAAGTGAAGATTTTAATAAAGGATCAGTTACTACTCCTGAGCAGTTGTTAATGGGTAAAGTACCTGGAGTTAAAATAAATTCTAATAATGGTGCTCCAGGATCTGGAAGTACCATTAGAATTAGAGGAGGTACGTCAATAAATGCTAGCAATGATCCTCTTATAGTAATTGATGGGGTTCCTTTAGATAACGGAGGAATTGCTGGAGCTGCAAACCCATTAAGTCTTATAAATCCCAATGACATAGAAACCTTTGTAATTCTGAAAGATGCTTCTGCAACTGCGATTTATGGCTCTAGAGGAGCAAATGGTGTCATTTTAATTACCACAAAAAAAGGTAGTGGAGATAAAATTAACGTGAATTTCACAACAAATAATTCCCTTTCTTCTATTGTAAAATATGCTAACTTTCTAAATGCTGACGATTACAGAGAAGTAGTAAATGATTTTGGAACTCAAAACCAAATAGATAATTTAGGGGATTCTAGTACAAACTGGCAAGAACAAATTTACAGAACTGCCTATATCAATGAAAATAATGTTTCTATTTCTGGAGGAATTGCAGGTGTTCCCTTTAGATTCTCTGCTGGTAATAAACATGAAGAAGGTTTATTAAAAAGACATCAATTAGATAGATATGCCACCTCATTAAACATCTCTCCAAAATTTTTGAACGACCATATAGAGCTTGAATTAAATTCAAGGTATGTTCATACAGATAATTTTTTTACCGATCAGGGTGCAATGTGGGCCGCAAATAATTTTGACCCTACTAGACCAATTTTAAGTGGAGACACTGCCTACGGCGGATATTATGAAACAGTCTTTAATGTTGGTGCTAATGCGGGAAAACCAAACAGGCTTGCTGTTCGAAATCCCTTGGGATTGATTAATTCAAAAAATGATGTTAGTGATGTTAATAGATTTATAGGGAATGCAAAATTAACTTATAATACTCATTTTCTTTCTGGCATGAAAGCTGTTTTAAATGTTGGAACTGATATTGTTAATTCTAATGGATCAGTAATGATTCCTGCTACTGCTGCATCAAATTTTTTTGATGGTGGATATTCTACTCGGTATGATATGGAAAAATCAAATCAGTTAATTGAAGGTTTATTAAACTATACTAATGCTGAAATAGCAGAAGATCACAGAATAGATTTGACAGCTGGGTACTCATTCCAAGAGTGGTCTACATTAATGCCAGCTTATCCAGTTTTAAGTGAAGCTGGAGATACTACTTATGCAGCTGGTTTGCCTACTGACACAAAAAATGCTTTATTATCTTATTATTCTAGAGGAATTTATTCATATAAAGATAAATATGTTGTTACTGCAACTATAAGAAGAGATGGCTCTTCTAGATTTAGCCCAGAAAACAGATGGGGTTGGTTTCCTTCTGCATCGGCTGCATGGATTATAAGCGAAGAATCATTTTTAAAAAATTCTGATTTTATAACCTACCTTAAGGCAAGAGTTGGTTACGGAGTTACAGGACAGCAAGATATTTTTAGTGATTATCCATATATTCCAAATTATGTAGAGGGTAACTCAACTGCTCAATATCAATTTGGAAATCAATTTATAAGTCTTTTAAGACCTAATGGCTATGATTATGGAATTCATTGGGAAAGTACCGCAAGTTCTAATATAGGAATTGATTTTGGGTTGTTGAACGATAAGTTAAGTGGTTCCTTTGATTACTATATCAAAGAAACATCAGATTTATTAGCTTCAGTGCCACCCTTAGCAGGAACCAATTTTACTAATTTTATTTTAACAAATGTTGGAAGTATGAAGAATGAAGGTTTTGAGATGAATCTTAATTTAGGCTTACTTAATACACGTACTACAAAAATTGATTTAGGACTTAATGCAACCTATAATAAAAATACTGTTACAGGCTTAACCTTTGTAGCCGATACATCTTCATTAGGAATTCAAGTTGGGGGAATTTCTGGTGGAATAGGAAATACAGCTCAAATTCACTCAGTTGGATATCCAACTTTCACCTATTTTTTCTATGAATCTAATTATGATGATAATGGTAATCCAATTGAAGATCAATTTACAGATCAAAATAATGATAGTGTAATAAATATAGATGATAGGGTAAGATCAAAAAATCCTAATCCTAATTGGTTTTTAGGAGCAAATTTAAATGCTTCTTATAAAAATTGGTATGTTGGAACTTCAATGAGAGCTGAACTTGGAGCCCATATATATAACAATTTAGCGTCTAATTATGGAAATATTCAGGCAGGAAGCAATACTTTTAATTCACAAAATATACATTCTAGCTTCCTAGAAACTAATTTTTTAGAAAATTCAAATGAACAGTTACTAAGTGATTATTTTCTTGAAAAAGCAAATTTTTTGAGAATGGATTATTTTACTTTAGGTTATAATTTTGGAAATAAACTTTCTGATAAGTTTAGTTTGAATGCTGCAATCACTGTAAACAATGTTTTTGTACTAACTCAATACACTGGAATGGATCCTGAAGTAGTTGGTGGAATTGACAATACAATATATCCAAGACCTAGAATTTACTCTTTAAATTTAACTTTTGACTTTTAAAATTTAAGATTATGAATTATATAAAAAAGATTAACTACAATATTTTAATTAGTGCATTAGTACTTTTTTCATCCTGTTCTAAAAGATTAGATTTAGAACCACCCATAGGACTTTCATCTATTGAAGTTTATAAGAATGCTTCTAACTATGAAAAAGTTATTGCAAAACTATATGGGGGATTGGCTTTATCTGGTCTAGCTGGACCTGCAGGAAATCCTGATATAATTGGTATAGATGAGGGCTTCTCACAATATGTAAGAATATTATGGAATTTACAAGAACTTCCAACAGATCATGCAATTTGTAGATGGAATGATGTAGGAATTCCTGAAATGAATAAATTAGAATGGAGTGCAGATAATTCTTTTATAAAAGCAATGTATGCAAGAATTTATTTTCAGATACCTATTGCAAATGTTTTTATACAAGAATCAAGTGAAGAAAAGATGAGTGAAAGAGGCTTTAGTGATGAAAATAAAGAAGAAATTAGAATTTTTAGAGCAGAAGCTAGGTTTTTAAGAGCCCTTTCTTATTTCCATGCTATGGATATGTTTGGAAATATTCCTTTTGTTGATGAAACAACTCCTATAGGTACCAACGACGTTCCTCAAATGCTTAGAGCTGATTTATTTAATTGGATTGAATCTGAATTATTAGATATTGAAGATATTTTACTATCTCCAACTTTAGTTCCATATGGAAGATCAAGTAAAGCAGCAGCACAATCATTATTGGCTAAAATGTATTTAAATTCTGAGGTATATACTGGAATTTCAAGGTGGACTGACTGCATCAATTATTGTAATAAAGTTATTAATGATGGTTCTTTTTCTTTAGATGATAATTATTCTCATTTATTTATGGCAGACAACCATAATTCACCTGAAATTATTTTTCCTGTTTGTTTTGATGGTAATTTTACTCAAACTTGGGGAGGAGCTACTTTTTTAATTAATGCTGCAATTGGAAGCACTATGGATCCAGCAGATTATGGTAGTAGTGGTGGATGGAATGGGTTGAGAGCAACTCCTACATTTGTAAATGCATTTTCTGATTCAACTATTGACTCTAGATGGAAATTTCATACTCAAGGTGAAAAGGTTATTTCTGGAGATACTGTTATGGTATATCAAAATAAAGATATTGGTGATATTCTAACAAATTGTCCTGATACTAGTGGATATTTGGTCGGAAAGTTTAGTAATTTAGATCAAATGGGGAATCCTGGTTCTCACCCTGGTAAAGTATTTCCTGATACTGATTTCCCTATGATAAGATTAGCTGATGTATATTTAATGCTTGGAGAATCTTCTCTTAAAAACGGTGATGCTGGAACTGCTTTAAATTATATAAACCTCGTTAGAGAAAGGGCATATGGAAATTCAAATTTCAATTTGTCTAATGTTACATTACAGGATTTTTTAGATGAAAGAAGTAGAGAACTTTATTGGGAATGCACTAGAAGGACTGATTTAGTTAGACATAATAAATTTACTTCATCTGACTTACTTTGGTCATTTAAAGGAGGAGATCCTAATGGAACGTCAGTTGAAGATTTTAGAAATCTATATCCTCTTCCTACTTATGATATAGTTAATAACCCAAATCTTACTCAAAATAGTGGATATTAGTAAAAGATTAATAATACTTTTCTTTCTATTTATTTCATCTACTTCTTTTAGTCAAAGCATTAATTCCTTTAAACAAGTTACTATACAGGGTTTTCGGTGCGACAGCCATAATGTCAATTATTTTTATAGATATTCAGATTATCTAATTGATCCGACTCCAAGACTTAGATTTTCAAGAATTGAATCCCTCTGGATTCCTGCTTTTATTAAAAATAAAAATTATTATATCCTTAATTTTAATGGAAAAATATTTTTAGGAGCTTTAGAAAAAGGAATAAATTTATTAAAATACAATCTAAAGATTTTAAAATATCTAAATAAATTACAGGAAAAAATTTAAATACTATATAATGAAATATACTAAAAATCTACTTTATTTACTTTTCTTAGTTTCTTTATTAATTACCAGTTGTGGTGAGAAAAAAACCAAACAAACTATTATTAATTGTGACAATAATGTAAATATTTATTATCCGCCAGGATATGATAAATTATCACATACTCCATCTTTTGCTATATTAAATGAACCATCACAACTTAAAAAAGTATCAGACTCTAGTTTACTAAAAGTGTCTTTTTCAGAATTTCAAGAAAGACAGATAGCACAAGTTTCATTTGGTATAAATGTAGATTTATACGGAACAGGAGAAGTCATGGGAGATTTGATCAGAAATGGAAAAACTGTTAAATTATGGAACACAGATAATTATGGATATGGTAAAGACAATGGCCAAAGGCTGTATCAATCTCATCCTTGGGTTTTAGGAGTTGGGGAAAATGGTAAAAGTTTTGGAGTTATAGCAGATAATACTTGGAAAATGGAGATTTCTTTAGGCGAAAGAATTACTTTTTCATCGGAAGGACCAGCATTTAGAGTTATAGTTATTGAAAAAGATTCACCACAAGAAGTGATGAAAGAACTTGGAAAACTTACGGGAACTATTGAGCTTCCTCCACTTTGGAGCTTAGGTTTTCACCAATGTCGATATTCTTATTATACCGATGAAAGAGTTAAATCTTTAGCCGACACAATGCGTTTAAAGAATATTCCTTGTGACGTAATATGGATGGATATTGATTATATGCAAGATTTTAAAATTTTTACTTTTGATTCCATTCACTTCCCAGATCCAAAAGAAACCAACGATTATTTACATAAGAATGATTTTAAATCTGTTTGGATGATAGATCCAGGTATTAAAGCTGAAAAAGGATTTTTTGTCTATGATTCTGGTGAAAAAATAAATGCTTGGGTGCAGACAAGAAAAGATTCTGTTTTTCTAGGAAAGGTCTGGCCAGGAGATTGTGTTTTTCCAGATTTTACTCAGTCTAAAGTTTCTAAATGGTGGGGAGGATTGTATCAGAACTTCATGGCTAATGGAGTTGATGGGGTTTGGAACGATATGAATGAACCAGCTGTTTTTGAAACAGAGGATTGGACTATGCCAGATAGTAATAAACATGTTGGAGGTGAAAATATTAAAAATGATATACACTTAAGGTACCACAATGTTTATGGAATGATGATGGTAGAATCTTCAAGAAAGGGAATCATTAAGTCTAATCCTGAAAAAAGACCATTTGTATTGACTAGGTCTAATTTTTTGGGTGGACACCGTTATGCAGCTACTTGGACTGGAGATAATAATTCTTCAATGAAACATTTAAAGCAGTCTATTCCTATGAGTCTGAATTTAAGTCTTTCGGGACAGCCTTTTAATGGTCCAGATATAGGAGGTTTTGCTGGAAATGCAACTCCAGAATTATATGCTCACTGGATAGCTGTAGGAGCTTTTTATCCATTTTCTAGAGCGCATTCTACTAAAGGTTCTATAAATCAGGAACCT
>Ga0115572_10003916_pt1 | contig 11699 bp, 7 predicted proteins | sample COGITO_mtgs_1206_FD_88681 | JGI IMG/M metagenome (GOLD analysis project Ga0115572, IMG submission 88681) | Pelagic marine microbial communities from North Sea - COGITO_mtgs_120607 | ecosystem: Environmental > Aquatic > Marine > Epipelagic | place: Germany:Helgoland, sampling site Kabeltonne... | reverse complement strand
TATACGTACAAACACGCTTTCTTGGGTTAGTACATTACTGTAAGGGACCACATATGTATTAGTATTTAGATCTGCATCTTCTTGCGTTGGGTGGTAGGTCACATTAAATCCTAATGGATCTTGAGTTCCTAGTATCGTTGGAGTGACATCAGTAATAAAATCAAAACTATTAATCCCATCATTATCATCATCACAAATAGCAATATCCAATACTGGATTAGCTGAAGGCGTGGTATTAACTATGATAGTAACTTCATTGGAATAAATAGGTCCACATACATAGTCTATGCGCTCTAGTCTGGTACGAAATATAGTGTTTGAAGTAGATGTTGAGGCATTTAATATTTGTAAGTCACTAGAGTTTTGACCTTCAAAACTATTTAAAACCTCAGCTACATCAATCCAACTTGATCCCCCGTCCAAGCTCTGCTCCCATTGTACATTATCAAACGAACTTGAGTTAGAATCTAGAGAAACAGAAATAGAGGTGTTGTCAAATTCACAAATAATAATTGGAGAAGAAATATCCAATGGAATAATATTAACATATTCTTGATAATCAAACAACCCATCAGAATTAGAGTCAATTGCAAAATCATAACCATCGCCACCAAAAACAAGTCCGTAGTTATCAAAAGCTGTTCCTTCTAAAATACCTAGAGTAGCTGTGAACCCTGCCTCATCTGCATCAAAACAACCGTCCGAATCAGAGTCTAATTGTATGAAATCAGGAGTGTCATCAGCATCTGAATCTATAGGAGTTATTGCTTCAGCAACATCTGATGCACCATTCATGTTAGAGTCTGAAAACCCTAAATCAATTTGACCATCGTTATCAATGTCTTGGGTGTTAACCACAATACCAGCTTCAAATAAATCATACAACCCATCATTGTCACTGTCTAGGTCAAGAAAATCAAATACCGAATCTCCATCAAAATCAGCTGGGTCAACAGCCGCATCATGACGACCATCTAAATTAATATCATTGGATTCAACCTCATCAATTTGACCGTTTTGATCCTGATCCAAAAAAGAGTTCCCGTTTTCTATGACATCAAAAATCCCGTCATTATCACTATCTAAATCTAAAGAGTCAGAAACCGTATCGCCATCAGTGTCTAAAGACCTGCATGCTTGAGTAAGTTGAAAAGCCCCTGAGTTTATTTCAGTCAATGAATTATTAACGTATTTTAAACTAAACCCTGTTGACTGATAACTATGAAATGAAAATGTAACAGCCTCAGAAGCAAGTACTGCTGAATTTAATTTAAATCGAATTTCAAAAGCTGTAAATTCTTCAACATTATTATCATAAATACCATCATAATTTGTGTCAATTAAAAGTTGATTATCCGGATCAAAAACGGTGAGTGTTTCTTCATAAGCAACACTTAAAACAAAAGACTCTTGATCATCAAATTCTGTTGAGCCAGAGATACCTCCCGAGTTGGACTGTTTGATTATAAAACTCGTTGGCAAGTCGAAATTAAGCTCATAGGTAGTCGAGCTTATTGTTGTTTCCGTAGCTGGCGCTGCCTGAAACCACATGGATTGGTCTTCGTATCCGGTAAAGGAAGTGGCTAAATTATTCTCTGTACTGGAGGTAGAGCTCGCAGTAAAAAATGGACCTGAATTATTTGAAAGATTAAATGTTAAATCACAATTAGATTCTTGAATATTAAGTGCTCCATCATTGTCGTTGTCACTATCAATATTATTATTTATGCCATCTCCATCAACATCACCTGCACAATTACTGACTGGAATATTGTCTGAAAGTACAATGTCACAATCTGTTATGACCCCAGCTAATTGATAAAACCCTGCAGATTCAGGTGTAAATATTTCAGAATTAGCTCCAGGGATTTCTAAGCCGTTGTAGAACCATTGATAGGAATCAAAAGACTCTAAACTACTAAGATCAAGTTCAATGTTTGGAATACATATATCAGTCACTACGGTTGTTAAAGCCGATGATCTAATTTCTGGTTTGAAAATAAACCCAGAGTAAAAACCAGCTAAGGCAGCCACTCCATTAGCTCCATAATAGGAGACATAAATTTGTTTATCCGAAGAGATGCTTACATCTCCAGTCAGACCACTTATTAGATAGGTCACAAAATTAGTATTCCCATCAACAGCTTGTGGACTCGCAGTTGATGCGGCCCCGTTAACCAATATCGATGCTCCTAATTCAGCAACTATCGTTATTCCTCCTGTAAAATCAACACTTCCTGTACCTGTGTTTTGAATAAGAGGTATGTTATTAATTGTTTTGGGAGTTCTACAGTTTAAAGGAGGGACAAAAAACATTTCTTGGTTAGCCTCGTTATTTGTACCTCCAATTCCCTGGTAAGCAAAGGCTGTTTTAGATGTCCAAACATACATATTACCTCCTGGATTAGAACCATTAGCTGATTGGGTGCTAAAATAAGATCCGTCTATACTAATATAATCCCCTGCAGATAAGGTAGTCAATAGTATGCCTGTTGAATCATCTCCATTAACATACACCTCTGTATTATCTGAATGTGCGACAATCAGGGGGCGTTCAATGTCATCATATCCATTAGCCCTCACAAATATGTATTCACTGTAATCTTGTCCATCAATAACGATAGTTTCAAAAGGAGCTATTTGATCAATTCCAAAATCACGTCCGTTCCCTGTTGAATTGCTTCCGTTTGAAGAACCACAGTTGACTACAATTGGTTTATTAGAGGTAACAAGTGCACCCACCAAACCGTCTCTATTGGCTGGTGTAACTGCAGGATTTAATGCAATCACATAAGTTTCTCCATAATTTAAAATAACAGACAATGGCGTATCATTTTCAATAATAGTCCCAGTCGCTAAATCCGAAAAATCAAGTTGAGTATTATTTTCGGTCGCCATAACAGAAACAAAATTTAAATAATCTTGATTATTCGACGAAAAGTTTTTTTGATTTGTAAAAGTTCCGACCCTAAAAGTCGTACCGAGTCCGGCTAAACCCTTAGAAACTAAAGAACCTGCTTGATTTTGATTCCCTGCTGTAAGACGCACAGAAACATAGATAGGTTGAGCTGACTGAATTGAATAGCCTTTGTTAGAGTATTTAGATCCTGTGGTACCTACATTTGCAACAAAAGGCGTATTAGCTCCTGAACCTATCAATATCTCTAGCGGATTTGCATTAGAAACATCATCATATACTGAAGTAGTGCCTCCAATTTCTGTCACTGTGACACTTACTGGAGTTAGACTAGGAGTTGAAATATGTAAATATTGATTTTGGGGGGTAGCGTTACTATTATCGGCAGCACTTATAGGAGGAATATAATGAGTCCTACTTAATTGAGCATGACTTAGCTGAAACCCTAACAATAATACTAAAACATATATGTATTTAAAACTCACTAGCTTCATTATAATTGGTTACAAAATTTAGACCTGTGGTTCTTTGATAGGTTTAAAATATAAAGGAACTAAGGTACTAAATTGTATAGTATATGAATTATCATTTTAATGATTATATTTAATTTAGATAAAATAATTTATCAATAATAGTTTACTTTTGTAGGGCTATTGAAAATTGAATACATGAAAACAAATCAAGTAATAAACTTTATTGTCGAGTGGTTAAAAACATATGCTAAAAATGCGAAAGTAAATGGCTTTGTAATTGGAGTTTCTGGTGGAGTAGACTCCGCAGTCACTTCTACACTCTGTGCGATGACCGGATTAAAAGTAATGTGCTTAGAGATGCCTATTCACCAATCTGAAAGTCATGTCTCTAGAGCTCAAGAGCACATAAACCAACTTGAGGGAAAATTCCAAAACGTACAATCAACTCGAATAAACTTAACTCCTGTTTTTGATAGTTTCAAAGACGAGATTGACTTAAAGCACCCACAAAAAACCGTAGACATGGCCTTGGCAAATTCTAGAGCCCGACTGCGAATGACCACACTTTACTATTACGCGGGACTATTGGGAAGGCTAGTGGCTGGAACTGGAAATAAAGTAGAAGATTTTGGAATTGGGTTTTACACAAAATACGGAGATGGGGGCGTAGATCTCAGTCCAATTGCTGACCTTTTAAAATCAGAAGTATACGATTTAGGAAGTGCTTTAAAAATTCCATCAAGCATTTTGAACGCTGCACCTAGCGATGGACTGTTTGGCGACTCTAGAAGTGACGAAGATCAAATTGGAGCCTCATATCCTGAGCTAGAATGGGCCATGAAGACCATTGAAGAAGGGAAGTCTATAAACGACTATGAAGGTAGGGAACGTATGGTGTTTGATATTTACAAACAGTTAAATTCAACAAACAAGCACAAGATGACTCCAATTCCTGTCTGTGAAATTCCTGAAAAATTAAAATACTAAGAATCAATGATTAGAGTTCTAGTTGCAGATCATCAACCAATAGTAAGCTATGGAATCCGTATGCTGTTTGAGAACTCAACAGACATTAAAATTATAAACACTACCAGCACAGCAAAACAACTTTTAGAGTATCTCAAAAAGTCAAATACTGACATCGTTTTAATGTCTATTGACTTAACAGATATTAATGGAATTACCGTACTGCGGACCATTAAAAAGGAGTTTAGGGATGTTGCAGTAATTGTTTTTAGCACACACCCAGAAGATATTTACGCCATTAGTGCTATAAAAGCTGGAGCCTCAGGATATTTATCAAAATCTGTTACTACAGCGACTATAAAAAGAGCTGTTTTAAAAGTATATAAAGGAGGTATTCATGTTAGCAAAGAGCTTGCACAAACACTTACTTTTGAGAAAAATAGTCAAGGCACTATGAATCTGTATAAAAAGCTTTCAACACGTGAAGTTGAAGTTTTAAAGCTTATTTCGTCTGGAAAAAGAAATAATGAAATTGCCTCCCAATTAGACATAAATGAAAAAACAGTGAGCACATACAAATTGCGATTGATGAAAAAACTGAATGTCTCTAACCTAGTCGAATTAATAGACCACGGACGTCAGAAGAAATAATTATTAAAGGACTCTATTTAATTTTCTGGAGAGCAGCATTTTTAAATTCGAGTAGTTCAAAACATCTTCAAGAAGTCCTCGATGGTCAACAGTGTCTTGAGTGTCTTTTTTAATTTCATTGACTTTTCGATCGATTAAATAACAACGTAGTGTTAAGATTGTTTCACTCACTAGTTGAGCGATGCTCACCTCTTTTTGTTTAGGGAAAATATTATTTTTCTCCCAGTTATGAAGGCTGTAACGCTCCTCGTTCATTAGGATGTTGGTGACGTCGGAAGCTAAGGTCGGGTCCAACCGATTTACAAAAGACTCAATTACAAAATCATCAGTTTGATTTAAACTATCAATAATTGTGTAATACAGTATTTTAAAATTTTCATTAGTGAACTGCATTTCATCTTCCTGCAAATCCAAGAATATTTTTTCAAACACCTTAACTTGATGAATGACAGGCTCTAGCACCAACTCTTCCTTATCATTTTCTTTAAGGATGAGATCCTCAAACGATTCTTTTCTACTGCCATAAAGTAATAGGATTTCAATAATTTTTTGCTCTAGCTCATATTGAATATCTACTTTTTTAGGGGGCGCTACAGACTTAACAACCTCAAATGCTTTTTGCTTTTTATTATAGGTTTTATTGGCGTCACTCTGTGCTTTTTTACCCATTTGCGCCAAAGTGCTAAACAACACATCTTCGCTTATATCCATAATACGTGAACATTCACGTACATAAATTTCTTTCTGAATATTATCTGAGACCTTAGAAATACTGGTTACCATGTCTCTAATTAAGTTGGCTTTTGCTACCGGATCATTTTGAGCTTCCTCCATAAGTAAGGATGCTTTATAGGCAATAAAATCCTTCGCATTCGACTTCAAATAATCCTTCAGCTCTTCAAGGGTGTTTTGCTTGGCAAAACTATCTGGATCTTCACCTTGAGGAAATGTACAGATCTTGACATTCATCCCCTGCTCTAAAATTAAATCGATACCACGTAAGGAAGCTCTAATCCCGGCAGGATCGCCATCAAATAGGACAGTGATATTTTTAGTCAAACGGTTAATTAACCGGATTTGATCGGGAGTTAAAGCAGTTCCTGATGAGGACACAACATTTTTAATCCCTTTTTGATGAAATTGAATCACGTCGGTATAACCCTCCACTAAATAACAATTGTCCTCTTTAGCAATCATTTGTTTTGCATAGTAGATCCCGTACAAAACTTTACTTTTGTGATAGATATCACTTTCAGGAGAGTTTAGGTACTTAGCAGCCTTTTCATTTTTAGCTAAAATTCTACCACCAAACCCCAACACTCTCCCAGACATACTATGTATTGGAAAAAGAACACGCCCTTTAAAACGGTCAAATTGCTTTTCACCCTTCACAATCGAGAGACCAGTGCTTTCCAGGTATTTCAGTTTATAACCTTTTTTTAAGGCTGTATCTGTAAATCCACTCCATGCATCTGTGGAAAAACCCAATTGAAACTCTTGAATCGTTTCGTCCGTAAAACCACGCTCCTTAAAGTAGCTGAGGCCAATTGCTTTACCTTGATCTGTTTTTTGCAATGTGTTCTGATAGTAGGTTCGCGCAAATTCACTCACAAGATACATGCTTTCACGTTCGCCAGCGGCTTCTTTATCAGAATCCGACTGAACAGTTTCTTCTATCTCAATATTATATTTTCGAGCTAAGTATTTAATAGCTTCAGGATATGTAAAGTGCTCATGTTCCATTAAAAATGAAACGGAAGTCCCTCCTTTTCCAGTTGAGAAATCTTTCCAAATTTGTTTCACAGGGGACACCATAAAACTAGGGGTACGTTCTTCGCTAAAAGGGCTTAAACCTTTAAAGTTACTTCCAGATTTTTTGAGTTGCACAAAATCCCCAATCACTTCCTCTACGCGAGCAGTGTCAAATACTTGATCTATTGTTGCTTTTGATATCAATGTAAAGAATTAAATGGATGCTGTAAATGTAATGTAAAAGTAAGTGTTTTTAGTTACTTATTTCGCTCGATTACATAATTGACCATTAAAATTAATGATTTTTTATAGATCGATTCTGGAAAAGGTTCCAATAACTCTAAGGCTTCCTGCTGAAATAATTTCATCTTAGAAACAGCATAGTCTAAACCTCCATTCTGTTTAACAAAATTGATTACTTCATTTACACGTTTAGAGTTTTTATTGTGATTTTTGACCGAGTTAATCAGCCACCTCTTTTCTTTTTTAGAACATTGATTTATCACATAAATTAACGGAAGCGTCATTTTTTGCTCTTTTATGTCAATTCCAGTTGGCTTGCCTATTTGTTCGTTTCCATAATCAAATAAATCATCTTTAATTTGAAAAGACATGCCTATCAGCTCTCCAAATTTCCGCATGGTTTCAACATCTTTAGAAAGTGGCTTAACAGAAGCAGCACCCAGACTACAGCAAGCAGCTATAAGTGTCGCTGTTTTTTGTCTTATAATTTCATAGTAAATTTCCTCAGTAATATCTAAATTCCGGGCTTTTTCGATTTGCAATAACTCCCCTTCACTCATTTCACGCACAGCTACAGAAATGATTTTTAATAGATCAAAATCATTATTGTCAATACAAAGCAAAAGGCCTTTTGAAAGTAAAAAATCCCCCACTAATACAGCAATTTTGTTTTTCCAAAGCGCGTTAATAGAAAAAAAACCGCGTCTACGATCACTCTCATCTACAACATCATCATGCACCAAAGTAGCAGTGTGAATCAATTCTAATACCGAGGCTCCTCGATATGTCCTCTCGCTAACTTCTCCGTTGGATATCATTTTAGCTGTTAGAAATACAAACATCGGACGCATTTGCTTGCCCTTACGGTTGACTATATAGTGCGTGATTCTATTTAAAAGCGCCACTCTACTGGACATGGATAATCGAAATTTCTTTTCGAAAAGTTCCATTTCAAAAGCAATGGGCTGTTTTATGTTTTCTATAAGCTTCAAAAAAATGATTTATTTACAATACAAAATTAGTCATATAAAACATATTGTTTCTAAGGGTTGCGTTAAATTAATTAAAATTTATGCCTAAAATTATTAAAACTAATTAAACTTGGCAGTTAATTAGACAAATCACAAAAAAATTGATAGTTAATAATTGTTGTTTTTTAATCCTTCTATTTTGATTATCTTTATAATATAAATTTAAACGCATTCACATGAAAAAAATTACTTTTTTAGTCATATTAATGACAACTTTTATTACAAACGCTCAAATAATCTTAAGTGAAGATTTTGAAACTGCAACAATATCCGAAGGATTTGTTAACGGATGGACCGTTAACTCTGCAGATGCAACTGTTGGGGAATGGGTTGTAAACAATCCCACAACTGAAACTCCAGCTTATGGAGGAAACACAGGGATTGTCGACCCTGCGCTGGGAAATTGCACAAATAACTATGCAGTTGTGGATAGCGATGGGTACGGAAGTGGCGGAAGCCAAGACACCTCTTTAGTCTCACCTATTTTTGATTTATCCAGCTATTCAAATATAGTTCTTTCATTGAATCAATGGTATCGTTTGTACCAGTCGTCTGTAGCCTATATTGATTCGTCTATCAATAACGGAGCATCGTGGGAAAATATAATCACTTACGATACAGACGTGTCAGGAAATACAACAATTGATATCTCTAGTTTAGGAGGTAATTCCGAAGTTCAAATTAGATTCAGATATGTAGGAACATGGGAATACTGGTGGGCAATCGATGATATAACTATTCAACAGCCTGAAGGTAGTGCTCCAGATGTGTGTACTAACATGTCGCCTACGGACCAAGCAACAGATGTAGAAATCACATTATCGACTACAGACACTAAATTGATTAATTTTTCTTGGGATGAAGCTACTACAGGTGATGCTGCAACATCTTATAATGTCTCTATTGGCACAACCAATGAATTAGAGATAGGAACCCTTACAGGATTTGATGGTTCCGTTGATGGAGGGGGAAATATTTCCTATGGCGATGCGGTTGATACGGGTTGGCAAGCAAACACCACCTACTACTGGAAAGTTACAAGTGTAAATGTTGCTGGCAGTACAGATTCCCCTATATTTTCTTTCACAACAGGAGCTGCCGACCCTTTAGGAATTGAAGAAATATCTCTTAATACGTTTAATGTTTCACCAAACCCTGTTAAGGATGTGGTAACTATTAATACCACTTCAGGATTTGACACAGTTGAAGTGTTTAATCAACTAGGACAATCTGTATTGAAGTCTAGTCCTGGTTTAATGAACAGCAATAGATTAGATCTTAGCTCTTTAAACCCAGGGATTTATTTAATGCGAATAAAGTCCAATAACAAAAGTAAAACAGTAAAAATCATTAAAGAATAAGTAGTATTTAACCACATTAAAAAAAGCCTGTGAAATTAATTTCACAGGCTTTTTTATTTTTACTAATAACTTATCTGTATGTGTTTAATTAGCTTCTAAATACTCCTTCTAGAATTTCTTCCAGTTGGTTAAACTCAATTAAAAATGCATCATGTCCATGAATCGATTGAATTTCTGAAATTTTGACATTCTCTTTATGTGTTTTTAATCCTACATAAGTTTCCCAGTTTTCATTTGGTTTGAAAAACAAGTCAGAATTAATAGTAACAATATGTATGTTAGATTTAATTCTTGAAGCCACCTCTACAAAATCTTTTTTTCCTTGCGTTATATCTAAAGTTCTTAGGACTTGATTCATCATTTTGTACGCTGCAAGTTGAAATCGGTCATTCAGTGCTTTTCCATGGAAATTTAACCAGCTTTCTACAGCAAAAATAGCCTCACCAGCTTGAATCGATCTGTCAAATTTACTTTTTAAAGACTCTGGGGTTCGGTAAAGTGACATAGCGTGCATTCGTGCATCTGCCAGAGGTTCAGAAGAGTTATTAAGAATTCGGTCTTGGATGTGGCAATTAGCTAATAACCAATCTGTAGATTTCCAATCGGCAGCAATCGGAATAAGGTGCTCAATCAGTTTAGGCTTCAAAGCTGCTAGTTCCCAGGCCAAACCACCCCCAACAGACCCTCCTATTACAGCAAAAAGCTGAGTTATTTTTAAGTCCTCCAAGGCCAATGCAAAAATTTGAGCAATATCACCCGCCGTAAAATCTTTGTAGTTTTCAATGAGGTTCAATGGATTTTGGTCCTGTCCATTGCCGGGGATGTTAAATGCTAGTACCGTATATAAATTAGTGTCAATCACTTTTGCAGGTCCTACAATTGAAGTCCACCAACCGCCGTCTCCAGCGACATTAGAATTACCCGTTAAGGCATGATTTATCATCACTATAGGCGCTTCATACAGTGGTTTACCAAAAAGCTGGTAAGACAAATTTAACGATGATGTCTTACCAGTTTTAGTAGTATAATTTGAAATATTAATATACTGTAGTGCTGCCACTCTTAATCTCGATTTATGTTAACTATAAACTTTCTCAACAGATAATCTAACGGGTGTTTCATTTCTGAGATTATCTTTAACAGGACATCTGTCCTCCACAATTTTCAGCCACTGAGACAAGGTCACGATGTCGGCTTCTGTTTCTGGATTAAGATTGATTTGTATGGATTGAAATCCTGCTCTTTCATGATTAGAAATCCCTAATAATTTATCTGGGTTGATCTCCCCAGAAATATCAATATTGAGTTTAGATATAACAAACCCCAATTCCTTAGCAACCAAGTGGCCAACGACATTGATACAGCCCGCTAGGCCCGCTAAAATATACTCAACAGGATTCGCAGCTTCATCTGCACCTCCTAATTCCTCTGGCTCATCGACAACTAACTTAAAGTGTCGTGCTTTGGCTACAAATTGTGTGGTCGAATTACTTTCGCCATTCACAGAAAATCTTAAATTGCTCATCGATCTTAATTTGCTTGCAATGCTAGTTCACCCACCGCTTTAAAAGCCTCAATAAGATCGGATTTTAAATCTTCAATATTTTCTAAGCCAACCGATAAACGGATTAAGTCTTTGGTAACTCCCGTTGCTTCTTGTGAGGCATCACTTAGCTGTTGGTGTGTAGTACTTGCTGGGTGTATAATCAAAGATTTGGTGTCTCCAATATTAGCGAGTAACGAAAATAACTTTGTGGTATCGGCAATTGTTTTTGCTGCTTCAAAGCCGCCCTTCACGCCAAATGTTACGATTCCACTTTGTCCTTTAGGCAAGTACTTATCGGCAAGTGCTTTGTAAGGACTCGAATCTAAACCTGGGTAATTCACCCACTCCACATTGGCTTGCTTTTGCAACCACTGTGCCAACTCCAATGCATTTTCACTGTGTTTCTGAATTCTAACTTCTAAGGTTTCTAAGCCTTGAATGATTTGAAACGCATTGAATGGACTTAATGCAGATCCATAGTCTCTAAGACCTTCTATTCTAACTTTAGCAATAAAAGAGGCAGCTCCAATAACTTCGTTATAAATTAAGCCATGATAGCCTGCGGAAGGTTCTGTAAATTCAGGAAATTTCCCACTACCCCAATCAAAAGTACCGGCATCAATAATAGCACCTCCAAGAGCGGTTCCATTTCCGTTAATGTATTTTGTAAGCGACTGAATTACAATATTAGCGCCGTATGCAATAGGGTTTAATAAGTAAGGGGTTGCAACTGTATTATCTACAATTAATGGCACCTTG
>Ga0115572_10003915_pt1 | contig 11700 bp, 8 predicted proteins | sample COGITO_mtgs_1206_FD_88681 | JGI IMG/M metagenome (GOLD analysis project Ga0115572, IMG submission 88681) | Pelagic marine microbial communities from North Sea - COGITO_mtgs_120607 | ecosystem: Environmental > Aquatic > Marine > Epipelagic | place: Germany:Helgoland, sampling site Kabeltonne... | reverse complement strand
CAGCATAAAATCCAACCCCCCTCAGCAAGACAAGCATGTGCCATGCTCACCAGCCGGCCGTAGTCTTTTTCGACCCGGAACACCTTGCCTTTGTCATCACGTGAAAACGTTGGTGGGTCAAGAATGATGCCGTCAAAGGTTCTTCCCTGACGAGCAAATCGCTTCAGCCAATGAAAGGTATCACCCTTGCAAAAATAATGGTCGTTAGGATCCATATCATTGATTGAAAAATGGTTCCGTGCCCAGTCGAGGTAGACTTGAGATAGATCAAGTGTCGTCGTCGTCGCCCCAGCCAAGGCAGCACAGACAGAAAACGCCCCGGTATAAGCGAAGGTGTTAAGCACCGTGGTCCCATGCTTACTGTGAGCACGGACTCGCTGGCGATTGAGGCGCTGATCGAGGAAAATTCCTTGGGAATAGCCGGATTGAAAATCAATCAGGTAATCAACACCGCTTTCTTTGATCGTGAATGCCTCGTCTTGGCTTGGGCCTGCAATGTGAGTGGGGTTCGTTTTTTCGTGTTGGTCGAGCTGCTTCCAATAAATAGTGCGGCCTTTATCCCCCTGCCCCTTGAGCCATGTCAGCACCTCCGTGTCGAGTTCGCTCGCGGTCGTAGAAACCAGCCAGCGGCCGGCCAATGTGTCCAAATATAAACCAGGCAAGCCATCTCCCTCGCCATCGATCAGCCTCAACGCATCCGTACTTACATTCAGTAGGGATGCACGTTTGTCGATGGCTGTCTGCAGTTTATGCCTGATCACGGGGTTGCAATCTCATGATCTCTCCCTATCATCCAGCTCGAAATGTCTGATATTCAATCTGTTCTCAATACCCTTGATAATGCTGTGACCTCTGGCCAGCTGCTTGAGTCCTCACGTGACAATATACAAGCCCTGCTCGAAGGAACTACCAGCCCCGTAGCCGCAGCTGCCATTGCCGAACTAGCCGAAAACGGCTCATGGCAAGAGCTCAACGACCGCTTTTTCAAAACACTCGCTTTTGGAACCGGCGGCCTACGTGGCAGAACTATCGGCCGTATTGTTACTAGCGCTGAGCAAGGGGTAGGTGGCCCAAACGAACGCCCAGAACACCCCTGTGTAGGTACGGCCTCAATGAACTTTTACAACGTCAGCCGTGCTGTCCGCGGTATGATTATCTACCTCAAACGCTATCTTGCTGAGCAAGGCATCGAGCGCAAACCCGCCTTTGTGTTTGGCCATGATACCCGCCATTTCTCACGCGACTTCGCTGAATTCTGCGCCAAGGTGTGCACGGAACTTGGCTGCGATGTGCATCTCTTTGACGCACCACGCGCGACTCCAGAAATTTCTTACGCGATCCGTGCACTCAATGCCGATGCTGGGGTGGTACTTACCGCAAGTCATAACCCAGCACACGACAACGGCTTCAAAGCCTACTTCAACCAAGGGGCTCAGCTCGTCGAGCCAAATGCCTCTGGTGTTATTGAAGAGGTCAACGCCATCACCAGTGAAGCCTACGATGTTTTCGCTGAAAGCGAACAAGGCACACTATATGTACTCTCTGACGAGATGGACCGCGTCTACATGGATGATGCCAAAAGCCTGCTACTACGTCCCGACCTGATGCAAGGTGGCGAGGATAAAACCAAGGTGGTCTTTACCAACCTCCATGGCACCGGTGGTCACTGCATTGTGCCGCTGCTCGATGAGCTTGGCTTTGAGGTAATCACTGTTCCCGAGCAGGACATTCAAGACGGACGCTTTCCTACTGTTGCCTCCCCCAACCCTGAGAATGGCCCTGCGCTTGCCATGGGCATTGCCCTCGCCAACGAGAAAGGAGCCGAGATTGTCATCGGCACCGATCCCGACTGTGACCGCATGGGGGTTGCCGTGCGCAACGATGCCGGTGAGATGCAGTTACTAACTGGCAACCAGATTGGATCCCTTATGGCCTGGTATCGCACCAAGACCTTTGTTGACCAAGGCATCATCACAGACTCCAACCGCAGCCGCGCGGTTCTCATTAAAACCCTTGTCACGACCGATCTTCAACGCGCCATTGCTGAAAAGTTTGGTGTCGGCATCGTTGATACCCTGACTGGATTTAAGTATATCGCAGCGAAGTTACAAAAGTACGAAGACTCCATCCCTGCTGACAAAAAAGGTGATTACCGCTCACTCAGCCCTGAGCAAAGCCGCTCCCTACGCCTCGAGTATTCGCGCTTCTTCATCTTCGGTGGTGAAGAAAGCTACGGCTACCTGGGCACCGACAGCATCAGAGACAAGGACGGCAATGGCGCCGCTGTGATGTTTGCCGAGCTCGCTGCTTATGCCAGAAGTGAAGGCAAAACCCTCGCCGCATTAATGGACGATCTCTACACGGAATACGGCTATCACCTCGAGGTGGGTAAGGCTCTCGTCATGGAAGGTGCCGATGGTGCCGCACAAATCAAAGCGCTCTCCGCTTCCTATTCTGAAAATCCACCCAGTGAGATTGATGGCGCTGCCGTCTCACGTGTGCGAGATTTTTCCAAAGATGATTTCGAAGATGCAGAGGGCGATACCCTGCCCAAGGAAGGCATGCTCATTATCGATTTAGAAGACGGCCGCTCCTGCGCGGTAAGGCCCTCCGGCACAGAACCCAAAATCAAGTATTACCTCTTTGGCAAAGATGCGCCCTCTGATGATTTAGCCGCAAGCAAGCTTAAGGTCACCGCTGGACTAGAGTCACTCTGGACCGCGCTCGAGACCGATGCTAAGGCTCGTATGGCCTAGCAGCGCACACCATAGAGCAGTATCCCGCTCGCCACCATCATGTCGAACACATCCAATCGGGGCCTGTGGCCACTCATTGCCGCGCTTGTCAGTGGTGTGCTTCTGGCGATGTGTTTCCCTGGCTTTGGGAATTTCTCAGGGCTTGTCTGGGTCTGGATGCTGCCGCTGCTACCTGCCATATGGCGAGGAGGCAGTAAGCGTTACGGCTTCGGCATCGCCTACCTTTCTGGCTTGGTTTTCTGGCTGCTCAACCTCAAGTGGTTATGGACTGTCAGTGGCCTTGGTGCCATGGCGATGGCCGCCTTTCTTGCTCTCTATTTTGGAGCTTGGGGAGCGATCGCTGTTAGCCTTGGAAACCCTTGGAGAAAGCCAAAAGATAAGACAAAAGACAAAGCAAACAAAGCCGGCAGCTCTGAACAACAGGCGGCAAGTAGCCTCCAGCAAAAGATCGACCAAAAAACCTCACGACAACGTAAATCACGCCCAGGCCTCAGCCTCTTCAACGGTGCCCTTGAAGACTCGCTACGCTCGTTGAAATTTGCCTTCATCAATGCGGCGGCGTGGGTAGGGCTTGAGTGGCTCCGTGGCTGGGTCTTTACCGGCTTTAGCTGGAATGGACTTGGCGTTGCTTTTCACGAAACCCCAGTACTCGCTCAAGCGGCTGATCTTGTTGGCATCACAGGGCTCGCCTTTTTACCCGTTTTGATGAGTGCAGTGCTGGTTCAAACCGCCGTGCGCCTCAAGGCCGAAGCCGCAGCAGGCAAGCTCAAGCCACGGCTCGACTTCAGTGTCGCGGCGCTGCTGCTCGCTCTCCAATTCTGCTATGGGGTCTGGCGCATCAATCACGTCAACGGCTGGGAAACTGAGCGAGTTAGAATTCTGCTTGTGCAAGGAAACATCCCGCAGGACGTCAAATGGGACCCCGCCTCGGTTACTGATATTCTGCAAATATATGCCGACACCACGAGTGCGGCCATTGATGCTCTCGAGCAAGACAACTTGAGCCGATTACAAGCCAACGTGAATGGTGATGCCATAGAGCTCAAGCAGCCCGACCTTGTCATCTGGCCAGAGAGCGCTATTCCAACACCGCTATATTTTGCCGACAACCTAGACGGCTATCTTATGTTTGCGGAAATGCGGCACTTGATCAACGAGGAGATACGCCCACTTCACTCTGTTCTCGGGCCCTTTGCTCTCATTTCAGGCATGAATGAATTTGAGTCGGACTTCGATGGCAAACGTGCCGTCTGGAAAGAAGGAGGAAGTCAATACAACAGCATTGCCATCATAGCCGCTGAAGGAGAGCTTGAACAAAGCATTAGCACATGGCGTAAACTGCATCTTGTTATCTTTGGTGAGTATATTCCTTTCATCGATCAAATTCCTTTTCTTGGTGAGCTCTTCAAGTTTTCGTCCGGGGCGGACTTTGCTGGCAACTTTGATGCCGGCACATCGACTGACCCGATGGTAGCTCCTATCGGAAACGGCCAAGTACAACTCATCCCCAGCGTTTGTTTTGAAGACACCGTCGGGCGCCTCACTCGCAAGTTTGTCCGCACTGATCCACAGCTCATCATCAATGTCACCAATGACGGCTGGTTCAAAGATAGCGAGGCCGCTAGACAGCACATGGCCAATGCTAAGTTCCGCGCCATCGAGCTACGCCGGCCAATGGTGCGCAGTGCCAATACCGGAGTCAGCGGTATCATTTCCACCACCGGCAGCCTAGTCGACCCCGCTACTGGCATACGCCAAGTCATCGAAGACAAACACGGCAGCCATTTTGTCAGATCAAGTATCTACGGTCATGCCTACGCCCCCGTGCACGGCCCGGTCACCCTCTACGCCCTCGCTGGTGATTGTTTTGCTTACCTGATGATGGTTTGCATTTGCTGGCTAGCGCTACGCAGTAAGCTTAGCGAAACATCATAAAAAAACCCGCACGGCCAAAGCCATGCGGGTTGATAGGATTGATTGTTGTCGGTAGACTAGAAGTTGTAACGTGCACCAAGCTCATAGTGAACTTCTTCATCGAGAAGAGATTCCCCACCAAGGACATCGTCCATGAAGATGTAGCGCGCGCCGCCAAATACTTCGATTGTATCACTGACATTGTAAACAAGGCCGGCAAAAATATGGCCATAAAATGCAGTGTCATCATCAGATTCTGAGATAGAACCATTACTAGAAGACTCTTCGAAGTCTACATCGACTAATGCAATACCAGCGCCAGCGCCGGCATACCAATTGAGCTTGTGTGAAAGTTCACATTCATACTTGTAGTTAAGCGTGATTGGAATGATTTCAATATCCGTTGAAGTGGTAATGGGAGGCTCTTCTGAAACCCCACCCTCACTCTCCGTAAAGTCACTCTCCGTGAATCCCACTTCCAGATAAATCGCTTGTGAGCATTTATCGCCAGCACATTTTCTCTCTTTACCAATGTGTAGGGTGTAGATGTCTTCATCCCAGTCGTCACCATCGATGACTCCTACAGATCCACCAGCAAACCATGACCAATCGCATAGTGCTGCAATGGGGGCGATGACTTGTTTGGCTGAGGTTTCTTCTCCAGCCTGTGCTGTAGCAACGAGGGCAAGACCAGTAATTGTGGCTAATGTTGTCAATTTCATAACGAAAGTAGATTAGGAGGCGTGCCGGGCAATCACAAGCACTATTTTAATGCCCAAATTAAACTCAGATAAAAATCAAGTCCCTCATTAAGAACGCTTAACTAAGCTCAACCTGCTCAAAAACACCGCCGCCTAGCAGCGTGCCGCCCTCATAAAAGGCACAGATCTGCCCGGGGGTGATTGCGCGTTGCGGCCGGACAAACTCGAGGCTTAATTTGCCCTCATCGGTAGGTGTTACCGTCACCGGTTCGCTCTTGGCGCGGTATCTTGGCTGCGCTTCCAGCTTGCAGCTTGAGGTGATTGCCTTGTTGGTCCAGCTCACCGTGCCGACGGTGCATCGCTTGATATATAGTCCAGGCGTATCCGCTTGGTCCCAGCCGACGATCAGTTGATTTTTTTCAGGGTTCTTGCCCACCACGACATAGGCCATGCCATCTCTTGGCGATGCCACCCCATGCCCCTTACGCTGTCCCAGCGTGTAGAGGTGAAGGCCACGGTGCTGGCCGAGGACCTTGCCCTCAAGGTCGACAATCTCACCCGGATGATCCGGCACGTAATGGCTCAAAAAATCACCCATCTTGATGTTGCCGATAAAGCAAATGCCCTGGCTGTCCTTTTTCTCCGCCACTGGCAAATGAAATCTTCTGGCGACCTCTCTGACCTGCGGCTTGAGCAGTTCACCACACGGGAAACGAGCGTGCTGTACCTGCCGCTGCTCCATCAGTGCTAAAAAGTAGCTCTGGTCCTTGTTCGGATCTGATCCACGCAAGATATCCGCACTGCCGTCACTGCGCTCACGCCGGCGCGCGTAGTGGCCTGTGCCCACGGCTTCAAAACCTTGAGATAGGGCGTAATCCAGAAAGACGCCAAACTTCATCTCACGGTTACAATACACATCTGGATTAGGCGTGATGCCATCACGGTAGCCCGCCAGCAGGTAATCCACAATGCGGTCACGATACTGATCAATGAGATCCACCACCCTGAGTTCTATGCCGAGTGTCTTGGCCACCGCATGTGCGTCCTCTACATCCTGCTCCCATGGGCAATCCCCCGCGATGCCCTCTTCATTGATCCAGTTCTTCATGTAACCACCCGTCACCTCATGCCCCTGCTCCAGTAAAAGGGCAGCGGCGACGGCTGAATCAACACCTCCAGAGAGGCCTACGAGAATCTTCGACACGCCAAACTCATAAACTCCAATCACCAAACACCAAATACCAAATTGCCTTTCCGCTAAGAAATCCTGAAAAAACCTGTCAATTCTCACTAAAAAAAGCTAACTCGCCTGCATGTCGGAACCTACTCAGACCGAAGGCACGCCAGCTGAAGACGCCCAGACCGGCACTCAAACTGATACTCAAACCGGTACTCAAACCAATGCGGAGTCCGGCAAGAAATTTTCCCCCTTCGCCGGCTGCTCGATCTTCATCATCGCGGGAGTGCTTGCTGCTAGCATGGTCGGTTTTACCATCTGGTCCTATTTTAAGGTGCAGGACACCATCGCCGCGTTCACCGATGAATCCCCCCAGACGATCGAGCTGGTAGATCTTGTTGGCAAAGAATCTGCCCAGGTTGCCATCAAGGAAAAGCTCGTTGGCTTCAGGCATAATATCGAAGCCAAACACAAGGCACACATCACATTAGATGCTGACGAGATGAACCTCGCCATCGCCACCTTTGATATCCTCAAGCCGCACCGCAATCATCTCATCATTACTTGCATCGAGGCTGGCCATATCGAGGCGAAGATCGCCTTCCCAGTGAAGTCCGGCATGGGTAGTGATGCCATGCGCTTTATCAATGCGCTCATCATCATCAAACCAGAGCTCGTTGAGGGTGCTGCCTTCCCACGGATCACCTCAGTGCAGGCAAGTACGGGAGGAGAGGTTCCAGAGCAGTTCCGACACTTCATCTCCGAAACCTTGCTCCATCCACTCAAGGAGGATAAAGAGCTCGGTCCCATCTTCAGCAGCCTCTCGGCAGCAGACATTGAGGGCAATGCCCTGGTCCTGCACAATGATCCAAACTACCAACCAATCACTCAGCCCACCGAAGAAATAAAACAGTCTATGTTTGAGCGCCTGATGACGGGCTTTGCCATCATTGCGGTAATCTTCCTTGCCATCGTGTCACTGATCATCATCTTGTCTCGCCGTAAGGCTAAAAAATCTTAACCTACCTCATCTACTATTATGAACATCAACGAAAACTTCCTTAAACTCAAAGCCGGCTACCTGTTCCCAGAAATTGGTCGCCGTGTCACTGCCTGGACAGATGCCAATCCCGACAAAACAAGCCGCCTCATTCGCTGTGGTATTGGTGACGTCACCGAGCCATTGCCCGAAGCCGTCCGTACCGCCATGCACGCCGCTGTCGACGAGCAAGGTCAACGCGAGACTTTCCGTGGCTACGGCCCAGAACAAGGCTACGACTTCCTGCGCGAGGCAATTGTTGAAAACCAGTTCGCTGGCCTCAACATCTCCGCCGACGAGGTCTTCATCTCAGACGGCTCAAAATGTGACACCGGCAACATCCTCGACATCTTTGGTAAGGGTAACAAAATTGCCATCACTGATCCCGTCTACCCGGTTTATGTAGACACCAACGTCATGGCTGGCAACACCGGCGAAGCTGATGAAAATGGCGCCTACGAGGGCCTCATCTACCTCCCCTGCACCGCTGAGAATGGCTTTGTGCCCGCCATCCCTGATGAAAAAGCCGACCTGATCTACCTCTGCTATCCAAACAACCCGACCGGCACCACTGCTACCCGCGAGCAGCTCGAAGCCTGGGTTGCCTACGCCAAAGCTAATGATGCCATCATCCTCTACGATGCCGCCTACGAGGCCTTCGTTCAGGACTCCAGCATCCCCCGCTCCATCTTTGAAATCGAAGGTGCTCACGACTGCGCGATTGAGTTCCGCTCGTTCTCAAAGAACGGTGGTTTCACCGGAGTGCGCTGTGCCTACACCGTCATTCCCAAGAGCCTCAGCGTAACCGCATCCACTGGCGAGGAAGTCACCCTACACTCACTCTGGAACCGCCGCCACGCCACCAAGTTCAACGGCGCCTCTTACCCCGTGCAGCGTGGTGCTGCTGCCGTATTTTCACCCGAGGGCAAAGCCCAAGTCTCCGCGCTCATCGAGCACTACATGGGCAATGCCGCACTACTGCGCAAAGCTTGTCAGGATGCAGGACTCACCGTCTTCGGTGGCGAAAACGCTCCTTACGTCTGGGTCCAGTGCCCTCAGGGTGTCGACTCCTGGGGCATGTTTGACAAGATGCTCGAGGAAGCTCAAGTCGTGATCACTCCCGGTGCTGGCTTTGGTGCCGCTGGTGAGGGCTACTTCCGCATCTCCTCGTTCAACACCCGTGAGAACGTCGAGGAAGTTTGCAGGCGTATCGCTGCTCTCTAAGGCGACTATCTATTAAAATCATCCAACAAAAAAGCCCTGCTGTTTTGCAGGGCTTTTTTCTTGTGAGCGTATTGTATGAAGTGCGTGATGCACTACTCTTTTCCTATGCCCGCTTTCACCGGGTGCCATGCTTGAATCGCTTTGCTCATGCGCTGAACAATTTTCGGATGGTCTGCTGAGATTTCGTTTTGCTCATGGGGATCGTCTTTGAGGTTGTAGAGGCGAATAGGCGCCTTATCCCAGATATGTAGTTTATGGTAGTGGGTGCTGTCCTCGCCATGGTAGCGCAACAACAACTTATAATCGCCCTCGACACACCAGAGATATTGCAGAGTGCCGTCGGGGTTTCCGGGGCTCATGTTGTGAGTTGCATTACAAACACCGAATACTGCCTTGCGGTCCTTACGGGCTTTCATATCGAGCAGATCAATTCCCGGAAGACTCTCAGGTGCTTTGATACCCGCAGCGGCAGCAATCGTAGGGAAAATGTCGATAGCATGTGCCAAATCTGGAGCCCTCTCAGGCTTCACCTTGCCTGGCCATGAGACCATAATTGGAGTACGGATACCGTTTTCATAAGGGCTACTTTTGGATCGTTGCGCGTAACCGCCCCATAGCTTCTGATTCGGGTCAGCGGCATTAGTACTTGGAGCCGCCCATCCATTGTCACAGATATAGAGCACCACCGTGTTGTCCGTTAGGCCGCGCTGCTCAATTATATCTGTTAACTCCCCACAGGTTTCATCAAACCACTCACACATGGCGTAATACTTGGCAACATCCATACCACGCCCCGGCTTCGTGTATTTTTTCAACAGCCTTTGCGGTGGGTTGTGCGGTGTGTGCGGCAGAAAGGGCGCATACCACAGCAGAAACGGCTTCTTCTTTTCCACCGCCATGTCGATAAAATCAGTCACCGGCTTGAAACCCTCTCGCCCAATTTTTAAGCCAACATCCCCGTGCCGGCCACCGCGCTTCGGGTCACCATGGGTCATGCCGTGGGTAAAGCCGCCGTCTTTATAGGACCCCTCCCACCACTTGCCGGACTGGTGAGTGAGGTAGCCGTTCTCCGTAAGCATTTTGATAAAGCTCGGGTGTTTGTGGAACGCTTCGCGCATCGGCACGTCCAACTCAGCACGCTGATTCTTGCCGTCGACATCGTTACCAGTAATACCATGCTCGAAGGGGTAAATGCCCGTTGCCATCGATGCCAGTGAGGGTCGGCACAGAGGAGCCGCTACATAACCACGGCCAAAGACTACGCTTCGCTCCGCCAGCTTATCCAAGTGAGGCGTCTTGATCTCTGGGTGCCCCATAAAGCCATAATCTGTCCATGCCTGATCATCGCTTAGGATGAAAACAATATTGGGACGCTCTGCCGCAGTTGAGACCTTGGCCATGGCTGTGGCCAGACAACAAACAAGGGTGAAGTTCTTCAGTATTTTTATCATGATCTTTCGTTTCTCTTTCAAAGCACACATTGAAGCATGTCTGGAGCTTACGTGCTGGCTCGCTATTTTGTTGCAGCAACCCTCGTGGCACACACCTTTTTATTTTTCACAATGCCCCACAGCACGGGCTCTTTTGCAAATCGGTCCCAGGCAATACCCTGACCATAAAAACCCATGTTTTTCTCCGTCCTGAGGTATTTCAGCTCACCCTCGGCATCTATATCAAGCACATCGGTTTGCGCGTGATCATGTCCGGTTGTGTAGAGAAGGCCATCCGGACCCCAGGAACCTCCGGAACAACTCATCGACCCCCAGTTGGCGATCACCTTGGCGGGGAAGCTGTAACCTGCCTGCTCGCTGAACTGCCCGTCCTCATAACGATACTTGATGAGCTTCGTCTGCTGGTTCTTGGTTTTCCCATAGACAGCGTAACACATCCACCATGAGCCGTCCTTGTGCCTATCAATCCACGTCAGCGAGCCATGCGTGGCCGGCATGCGTATGCTTTGCACATGCCTCATGGTCTCCCCTACCACGTCAAAGATCTCAACGCTGCAGTCGTTGGGCGCCAGGGGAAATCGTGAATGGGCACCATACAATTTGCCCTCGACTACCGTGCCGCTGTTGAGGTGTTTGAAGTGCTTCTGCGACGCCTCTTTTTTGTTTGCCGTCCAGGTCTCGATTAACTCTCCCGTCTCTTTGTCACGCTTCTCGATGCGAGTATTGCTGATGGCATAAAAGTAGCTCTTATCGACCGCCACTGCTTGGCTCGCCACAACAGGAAAAGTCGTTAGCTCAACATTGTGCCTATTATCAGGAGTATCAGCAACAGCCTCTCCCGTGACGTATGCTGCAACAGCGACCAAGGCGACCCGAAGAACGATAAGAGGTAGGTGTTTTTTCATGCGCTGCAGACGAGCCCTTGTTAATAGACTACCCCCTGATCGATTGAACTAACGCTTGGGCAACGGCAGCTGACGAGCCCGGGTTTTGACCTGTGATGATTAAGCCATCGGTAAGCGCCAGCGAAGTCCAGTCATCCGCTTTTTGGTAAAGGCCCCCCATCGTAGTAAGCTCATCCTCCAACAAATAAGGCACGATATCAGTCAGCCCTACTGCTGCTTCCTCAGAGTTGCTGAAGCCTGTGACTTTCTTGCCCTTGACGAGTGGCTCGCCGCTTTGAGTTTTTGCTTTTAACAACACCGCAGGAGCATGGCAGACTGCCGCCACAGGTTTTCCTGCAGCGATAAAATCTTCAATCAGAGCAATCGAGTCGGCGTCATTGTATAAGTCCCAGAGTGGGCCGTGGCCACCGGGATAAAAGACGGCATCAAAATCCTCCGCTTTTACTTCTGCCAACTTGATGGTGTTGGCTAATTCCTGCTGTGCTTCTTGATCGTTAGCAAAGCGACGGGTGTCGTCTGTTTGAAAATCTGGT
>Ga0115572_10003912_pt1 | contig 11708 bp, 7 predicted proteins | sample COGITO_mtgs_1206_FD_88681 | JGI IMG/M metagenome (GOLD analysis project Ga0115572, IMG submission 88681) | Pelagic marine microbial communities from North Sea - COGITO_mtgs_120607 | ecosystem: Environmental > Aquatic > Marine > Epipelagic | place: Germany:Helgoland, sampling site Kabeltonne... | reverse complement strand
CTTATAATTGGTGAGAGAAAACAAAGTACTGATCTTAAAACATCTTTGAATCAAGTTTTAAGAGAGCACGAAATAACAGTTTAGTTATAAATTTTAGATATTATTGTTCGATGAAAATAGGTTTCGATGCTAAGAGAGCATATCAAAATTTCACAGGCTTAGGAAATTACAGCAGAGATTTAATAGAAAATTTAATAACAGATTATCCAGAAAATAAATATGCATTATTTGCTCCAAAAGATATTGACAGTCCTAGACTTGAATTCTTACTTGAGCATCAAAATGTAAGTTCAATTTTCCCAGAAAATAAACTCAATAAAACTTTTAAGGGACTTTGGAGAACCATAAATATGGAAAAATCAATTATTAAAAATGAAATAGATTTATACCATGGTTTAAGCAATGAAATACCTAGAATAAAAAATAAAAACATTCCCTACGTTGTTACTATTCATGACTTAATTTTTAAAAGATTTCCTAGAAATTACAGAACCATTGATCGGAAAGTATATAATACTAAGTATAAGTACGCTGTTAAACATTGTGATTTAACGATTGCTATTAGTGAGCAAACTAAAAAAGACATTATAGAATTTTACAAAATTCCAGCTGAAAGAATCAAAGTCATCTACCAAAGTTGTCACAAAAACTTTAGAAAAAATCACTCTATTGATGAAATGGATAGAATTAAAAAGAAATTCAATCTTCCAAGTAGTTTTTTGTTAAATGTTGGAACTATTGAAACAAGAAAAAATTTAATAGCAGTTGTTAATGCACTTCATGTTATGAAAACTGATATTCCTCTTGTTGTAATTGGTAGAAAAACAGCTTACATGAATTTTATTAAAATTCAAGCTAAGAAATTGAAATTTGATATCAACAAAATCATATTTTTAAACGATGTCTCTATTGAAGAATTACCTGTGATTTATAAACTCGCATCGTTATTTGTTTTTCCTTCAATTTTTGAAGGTTTTGGAATACCAATTTTAGAGTCTTTGTGCAGTGGGACTCCAGTAATAAGCAGTAAAGGCAGCTGTTTTAGTGAAGCAGGAGGAGCTCATAGTAAATATGTAGATCCTAATAATATTGAAGAATTTGCATTTCAAATAGAAGAATGTTTAGTTAATACAGAACTTAGAAAAACCATGTCTAAGATGGGTTTAGAACATGCTAGAAATTTTGAACCAAAAACACTTTCTAATCAGCTTAATAATGTTTACAAAAATTTACTCTGAATTAAGTAATCATAACTTAAAATCCATTTCTGAAATACTTAACAATGGTGGATTAATGATCTATCCAACTGAAACTATTTGGGCAATAGGATGTGTATCAACCAATCCAAAAAGTGTAGATAAAATTTATAAATTAAAAAAAAGAAAAAAAGATGCTCCGTTTATAAATATTATTGACGATTTTTCTAAAATAGATAAATATGTAGATCCAATTGATGAAGAATTATTTAATTTAATCAAAGAAAATAAAAGCGACCATACTATCTTATATCCCAATTGCAAGAAACCATATTATTATTTAGCAAATAACAATAATGAAATAGCATTTAGAGTAACTCCACTATCAAACCTAAAAGAAATAATGGAAATGATAGATAAACCTTTGATTTCTACATCAGCAAATATAAGTGGAGAGCCTTTTGCTAAAAGTTTTGACAAAATTTCTTCTGATTTATTAAATTCAGTAGATGTAATTCTTAATTTTGAGGTTGAATCTACAGGGAATCCATCATCAATTATAAAAATAAATAACGGTCAAATTGAATACCTTAGAAGATAAACATATCCAATTTTTAAAACCAAATTCTATTTTTAGAACCATATCTTCCATTGCTGGCCAAATGAATCAAGAAGCTTATGTTATTGGAGGATTTGTTCGTGATCAAATTTTAAAACGTATTACTAAGGATATAGATATTGTTACTTTAGGTAGCGGTATAGAGTTGGCCGAAAAAATTGCCAAAGAATTAAATACAAGTTCTGTTAAAGTTTTTAAAAATTTTGGAACTGCCATGATTATGGTAAATGATATAGAAATTCAGTTTGTTGGTGCAAGAAAAGAGAGTTATCGATCAGACTCTAGAAATCCTATTGTAGAAAACGGTACTATTGAAGAGGATCAAAACAGAAGAGATTTCACTGTAAATGCTCTCGCAATTTCGTTAAATAACTCAACTTATGGTGATTTTACTGATCCATTCGGTGGATTAAGCGATTTGAATAACCAATTATTAAAAACACCTCTTAACCCAGTAATTACATTTACAGACGATCCTTTAAGAATGATGAGAGCCATTAGATTTGCTTCTCAACTAAACTTTCAGATAGAGGAAAATACATTCAAGGCAATTTGTGAAAATGTAGAAAGAATTAAAATTGTTGCTCAAGAAAGAATTACCGAAGAATTAAATAAAATCATATTAAGTAATCATCCTTCAATAGGTTTTAAATTACTTGAAAAATCTGGATTATTAAAAATCATATTTCCAGAATTTCAACTATTGAAAGGTATAGATGTAATAGATGGGAAGGGCCATAAAGATAATTTTTATCATACTCTACAAGTCTTGGAAAATCTATTACCATTCAGTAAAAATAAATTATGGTTAAGATGGGCAGCTCTTTTACACGATATTGCAAAACCAAGCACTAAGAGGTTTAATAAGAAACAAGGATGGACTTTTCATGGTCATGAAGATAAAGGAGCAAGAATGGTACCCACTATTTTTAGGAATTTAAAACTTCCATTGGATGATAAAATGAAATACGTACAAAAATTAGTTTTACTTCATTTAAGACCAATTTCTCTTACCAACAGTAGTATTACAGATTCTGCTTTAAGAAGGTTATTGTTTGATGCTGGTAAGGACTTAGACGACTTGATGTCTCTTTGTAAATCAGATATAACTTCTAAGAATAAAGAAAAAAAAATTAAATACTTAAAAAGATTTCAGGCTGTTAAAGAAAAATTAATAGATGTTGAGAAAAGAGATAAAATAAAAAATTGGCAGCCTCCAATAGATGGTAAAGAAATTATGACAACATTTAATCTTAAGCCCTGCAAAGAAGTAGGTGTTTTAAAAGAAATGATTAAAAATGCTATTTTAGATGGTGAAATAAAAAACAACTACAAAGAAGCTAAAGCCTACATGATTATAAAATCTAAAGAACTTGGAATACATGAGTAATAACGCGTTAAATATTAGAATAGTTGCGGACACGCAAGAAGATATTTTTGTAGATTTTAATATTAATAAAGATTGTAGTTTTAAAAACATACATGATTTTTTAATAACTAAATTCAACTTAGATGAATTAGAAATGTCATCATTTTATTACAGTAACGATCAATGGGATAAAGGAGAAGAAATTACTTTAATGAATATGAATTTTGAAAATGAAAATACTATTAAATTCATGGAGGATACGTTACTAAAAGCTGTTTTTGAGGAGGGAAATTTCAAGTTTCTATATGTAAATGATTTTCTAAATATGAATATATTTTATGTTGAAATTCTTAAAGAGTCCAATATAAACAATAACGAGAAAGTAGCAGTCCTGCACGAATTAGGTAACTACACACCCAATGTTGGAAATGTAAATGATGAAGTATCTAATGACGTAAATACTTCAAAAACTAACGAAATAGAAGATATTCTTAACGAATATAACGAAGACGATTTAAATAAATTTGAAGAACTGGATGAGGACTTATACTAAAATTTATCTACTTAAGTCCTTGGTTTTTACGAACCACCCACTCAACTATTGGAAACAATAATAAAATTAACAACCATTTATTATTTATAAGAGCTTTTTCTTTTAGTTCAAAGTGACTTTTTTGTTTCAATTCTCCTGAATTTTTTAATTGATTAATTAAATCACTAATTTGGTTAAAGTAGTAGCTTCTTCCATTGTTATTTAGATTTCTAATTTTTAAATGATTTGCAACAGTGCTATTAATTTCTTTTTGAGATTTAACAACAGAAAACGTGCCTTTTTTAAAAATATTACTAGAACCTTTCACAGCTGCAGCATAACTATATTCTCCAATTGAAAGACCGTCTAAATTTAATTCGTAATGTTTGTCTTTTGATATTAATGTTTTAGAAAATTTTTCATCATCTTTTTCATAAGAAAAAACTAATTCAACATCGTTATTTAATTCCATCAATTCATTGTAATATTCTGCGTATATACTTACAGGACGGTTAATGAAATTCTCATTAGCTATTAAGATATTTAATCTTGTTTTATTTTCTATTTTCTTTAAATATTGTACGATTTTTTTGATAAATTTTTTAAAATTCACGGCATTATTATTTTGATTAAACTCGTACATCTTCCATTTCCAAATTCCTTCACCAATAAGAACACCGTGCTTGGTATTATTACTATTAAAAAAAAATAGTAGAGGAGCACCTATTTCAATACCATTAATAGACTGATTTAATAAAATATTTGAATTTTTTAATAATTTGTAATCTACCGAAAAGGGAATAGAAAGCGGGGGAAATGAAGAAAAAATACTTCTCCAATCCTTTTCCAGACCAAAAGAATTAAACTCGTCGTTTAAAATTGCTGACACCTCGTTTTGGCCTTTAAAATTAGTGTTTCTCAACCCTAAAAGAGTGTAATCAATTTTTTCACCCTCTAAATTATTACCCAAAATAGATAAAGAGGGAATATTTTGACTTCTACTCTTTTCAAGGATATTCATTAAAGCTGAACTTTCAGAAGGTTTGTAAAAAATCAGTAAGTCAAATTCACTTATTTTTCTATCAAATTTTTCAATAGTACTTGTTGTGATTTTTGATTTTAATTGGTCTTCTAATGCCCAATTTAGAGCACTTATGTCAGGATGAACTGAAGATGATAAAATCAAAATTTTCTGTGAATAATCTATAACCTCAATAGCAGTATTTCCGTTGTTATTTGAAATGTTTTTTTCAATTGAATTAGACTTTACAGAAATATTAAACCTTTTATATCCCTTTTCATTAGCATTTTGAATAAATGTAAATTTAGTAAGCCCTTTTTTAAGGTTTTTTACATATTTCTTCTCCAATAATTTATTTTTTGAATTTAGATGGACTTCAACATTTTTGAAATTCGCATTGCTATAAATTGAAATTTCAATTGGATATTTATTTCCTGATAGTGCATATTTATTATTTTTAATAGATTTTACAATAAGGTCATGGTATTGATTTGTATCTCCAATTAAAATTGAGTTTACAGAAATATTCGGATACAAATTTAAATACGGTAAGTCTACTCCACTGTTTACAATTCCATCCGACACAATCACGAGATCTGTAAAATTTACAGAATGGTATTTATTATTTAAATAATCATACAATTTTTCAAAATTTGTTTCATCATTATCAAAATCAAATACACTATCCATGGTTATTTCCTCACCAAAACCAATGGTTCTTACATCGTATTGATTATTTAAATTTGACAGTTTTTGAAAAATTGAGTCTTTAAAAAAATCTTTGAAATATGTAGAATCAGCATTAGCAATGATACTTTTTGAATTGTCCTGAGCGAACACTAAAATAGGTTTTTCTAAAATCTTTTGGGATTTTGTAAGCTTTGGATTCATAATTAGAAAAGCAAGAAAAATAAAAGTTAAGAACCTAAGGACAAAAAGTAAATAAATAACTTTATTAGATAAATAGTCTTGGTTTTTATCTCTTTTGTAAAATAACCAGGTTAGAAAAAAACCAATTACAATAAAAATTAAAAAAATATAGGAGGGGAAATCAAAATTAAGATGATTCAAGTTGTAGTATTATGTTAACATTCCACCATCTACATTTAAAGTCTGCCCAGTTACATAAGCACTTAAATCACTAGCTAAAAACACACACGCGTTTGCAATATCTTCTGGAGATCCTCCTCTTTTAAGAGGAATAGCACTTCTCCATTCTGCTACCTTTTTCTCGTCTAATTTAGCGGTCATCTCCGTTTCAATAAATCCTGGTGCAATTACATTACTCCTAATATTTCTTGAACCTAATTCTAGAGCAACAGACTTCGAAAAACCTATAATTCCTGCTTTTGAAGCTGCATAATTAGTTTGACCTGCGTTACCTTTAACTCCAACTACAGAACTCATGTTTATGATGGAACCTTTTCTCTGTTTAAGCATGGTCTTTTGAACAGCTTTTGTCATATTAAAAACAGATTTAAGGTTGATTTCAATAACCTTATCAAAATCTTCTTCACCCATTCGCATTAACAAATTATCCTTAGTTATTCCTGCATTATTAATTAGAATATCAATAGAACCAAACTGATCCAATACGTCAGCTGCAAGTTGTTGGGATTCGTCAAAGTTAGCTGCATTACTTTGGAAACCTTTTGCTTTAATTCCTTGAGAATTAAGTTCTTTTTCTAACTCATTTGCAGCATCAACAGATGAGCTGTAGGTAAATGCAACATTTGCTCCATATTGAGCAAAAACTAATGCAACTCCTCTTCCAATACCACGGCTAGCTCCTGTGATAATAGCTGTTTTTCCTTCTAATAATTTCATTTAATATGACTAAATTAAGGACTCAAATATAGGTATTATTCATTAACAATAAATTATGGAATGTTATATATTTCAAAGAGAAAATAAGTTTAAAGAATTATATTATTTAACTACAGCTTTTTAATTCGTTTAATAGTATTAATTTTGCAGTAATCTAAAATTCTATGCTAGAACCAACTACTTTATCCAATCAAAAAGTAAATAAAAGTGATTTTATTAAGGAAATTTTAAATGACTACAGACTTATCTGTATTAGCAGAGAGGCTTCTTTATTAGGAAGAAAAGAAGTTTTAACTGGGAAAGCAAAATTTGGAATTTTCGGAGATGGTAAAGAATTAGCACAACTTGTGATGTCTAAGTTCTTTAAAAATGGTGATTTTAGATCGGGATATTATAGAGACCAGACATTTATGATGGCGATTGATGAGTTGACTGTAAAACAATTTTTTGCTGGATTATATGCCCATACAGACATCGAAAAAGAACCCAATTCTGCTGGAAGACAAATGGGAGGACATTTCTCTACTAAAACAATTGATAAAGATGGTAATTGGCTAAACCTTTCTAATAAAAAAAATTCCTCGTCTGACATTTCTTGTACAGCATCACAAATGCCAAGATTAGTAGGACTTGGATTAGCTTCTAAGATTTACAGAAATAATAAGGATTTGAAAAATTTTGAAAAATTTTCAAATAATGGCAATGAAGTAGCATTTGGGACGATTGGGGATGCAAGTACTTCTGAAGGTGTCTTTTGGGAATCTATAAATGCTGCTGCAGTATTAGAAGTTCCTGTTGTTATGTCTGTTTGGGACGATGGTTATGGTATTTCCGTTCCAAAAAAATACCAGACTACCAAAGAAAGCATATCTGAAGCATTATCAGGATTTGAGATTGATAATAATTCAAATGGTTTTAAGATATTTAAATGTAAAGGCTGGAATTATTCAGAACTTTTTTCAACTTACAAAAAAGCAGTAAATTTTTCAAGAGAGCATCACAAACCATCATTAGTACATGTTGAAGAAATCACTCAACCTCAAGGCCACTCAACTTCTGGTTCTCACGAACGATATAAGTCCAAAGATAGATTGGAGTGGGAAATTGAATTTGACTGCGTAAAACAATTTAAAGATTGGATTATGAGTTCTAATAATGCTACGAATCATCCAATTGCAGATATTGACACTTTAAATGAAATTGAGCAATCTGCAAAAAAAGAAGTCAAAGAACAAGCAAAATTGGCATGGAAAGAATTTTTGGAACCTAATATATTATTGCAGAATGAATGCTGTATTCATTTAGAAAAAATTATGGGAAATAGTTCTGAAAAAAATGAACTATTAAAAATTCTTGAAAAACTAAAAAAAATAAAAGAACCGATTAAAAAAGATGTCTTTTCAAGTTTTAGGAAAACCTTAATAATAACTAGAAAAGAAAAAAATACAGCTAAAGATGCTGCTATCGAATGGTTCAAGAAACAACAAGAAATTCAATTTGGAAACTACAATTCCAATCTTTACACTGCAAACAGTTCTTTATCTCAAAATAGTAACGTTGTAAATCCTATTCCTTCAGATTCAAATATAGATGGGAGAATAATACTTAGAAATAATTTTAAAAAACTTTTTGAACAGTATCCAGAACTTTTAACTTTTGGAGAAGATACTGGGATAATTGGTGGTGTAAATCAAGTCATGGAAGGGCTTCAAGAAGAATTTGGAGAGATAAGAGTTTTTGATACCGGAATTAGAGAAACAACAATAATCGGTCAAGGAATTGGATTAGCTTTAAGAGGTTTAAGACCCATAGCTGAAATACAATATTTGGATTACCTGCTCTATTGCATACAGATAATGAGTGACGACTTAGCTACATTATCCTATAGAACAAAAGGTACTCAAAAATGTCCTCTAATTATTAGAACTCGTGGACATAGGTTAGAGGGTATTTGGCATGCGGGATCACCTTTAGGTGGAATTATTAATCTTTTAAAGGGAATTGTTATCTGTGTGCCCCGAAATATGACTAAGGCAGCTGGTTTTTATAATACGCTAATGAAGTCTGATGATCCTGCTTTAGTTATAGAATGTTTAAATGGATATAGAATTAAAGAAAATGCACCTTCTAATTATGGTGAATTCACAACCCCAATTGGAATTCCTGAAATTGTGAAAAAAGGAAACGATGTTACTGTTGTAAGCTATGGTTCTACTTTCAATTTATGTATTGAAGCTAGCAAAGAACTAGAACAATTAAATATATCATGTGAACTAATTGATGTTCAAACACTTATACCTTTTGATGTAAACAAAGAAATAGTTAAATCTTTATCCAAAACTAATAAGATTATATTTATTGATGAAGATGTTCCTGGAGGAGCAACTGCATATATGATGGATCAAGTAATAAATAAACAGAAAGGCTATTTTCATTTAGATTCTCAACCAGTAACTTTAAGTGCAAAAGATCATAGACCTGCCTATGGTACAGATGGTGATTATTTTTCTAAGCCAAGCATCAATGATATTGTAGAAGCAATTTATGCAATAATGAGTGAAAATAACCCATCTAACTTTCCAGGAATTATATAATTTATGAAAAAAATATATTTATTTTTGATTATTCTCTTATCTACCTTAAGTGCTTATAATCAAGGATTTAATATTGATAAATTTACAAATTGGACAGAGAAAAATCCAGGAAAATTAATTCCAATCCGAATAGAGTTTAATGAAAATATAGATTGTTTTCAAATTAATCAGCGATTTAAAGCTAAATACACTTCTTTAGATATGAGGTCAAAAATTATAAATAAGCTCCTCCTTCAACAATCTAATAAGTCTCAAAAGCCTGTTCTAGATTTCTTAAATAGCAACTCCTGCCCTTCTTGTGAATACCGATCTTTTTGGATCGTAAATATTGTATTTGCTCTAGTGGATTTAAATAACATTAGAGAATTATATGAAATTGCTACTATTAATTCCATTGAAATTGAAGAAAGCCAATTTATCCCTCATCCTGAATTTAATATTTCATCAAATAACTACAGAACACCTAATGGTGTGGAGAATGGATTAGTTGCTATAAATGCACCAGCAATGTGGAATTTAGGCTATACTGGTAGAGGAAGATTAGTATATAACTACGACACAGGTGTTTGGCCAAGTCATCCAGCTTTTAATGATCGCTTTATTGGAGAAAGATACCCCCTGAAACAAAGTTGGATTGGGTATTTTAATGATTTTCCAAATGGATCTGTCCAAAATCACGGAACCCATACACTTGGAACTATTAGTGGACTTGTAAAATCAACTAACGATACCATCGGTGTTGCATTTGGATCTTATTGGATTGCAAATGATTTTGTGACATCTACTGTTCAAGGACTACCTCCAATTGTAAATATGATCGAAGCATTTGAATGGGCATTAAACCCAGACGATGATACAGCAACCACAAGTGATATCCCAGATGTTATCAACAATAGTTGGCGTTGGTACGATGGAAATGATACCATACACTGCGGTGGGTTTGTAGTGAATTTAATGAATGCAATTGAAGCAGTAGGAATAGCTAATATATTTTCAGGAGGAAATTCAGGACCCAATAACTCAACAGTTAACTCTCCACAAAGAATAAATACTTCTGAGGTTAATACCTTTTGTGTGGGAAGTGTAAATGGGAATACTGCCTTTCCTTACTCTATTTCTAATTTCTCTACTAGAGGTCCTACACAATGTCCTGGTAGCACATCACTTTCAATACATCCTGAAGTTGTTGCTCCTGGACAAAATGTTAGATCAGCATGGGATCAAAATAGTTACAATACAATTTCTGGAACCAGCATGGCAGCACCTCACGTTTCTGGAGCAGTATTGCTTCTTAAAGAAGCATTTCCGTATTTATCTGGGGAAGATCTATTAAGAGCTCTATATCTGTCGGCAATTGACTTAGGTCCCCCTGGAGAAGACAATACCTATGGTATGGGAATGATAGATGTTTTTGCAGCATATCAATTATTAAGTCAGACTAACAATCCTGTAAACCCAAATAGTTTAACTTACGACATTCATTTAGACTCAGTTACCATACCCAATTATAAAAAATATACTTGTTTGAATTCTTTTGAACCAACTGTATATTTTTCTAATCGTAGTGACTCCACTATTAACAATATTGAATTTGAATTAAAAGTTAACGGAGACAGCGTAAATACGGTTTTTTGGAGTGGAAACATTGGTTCAAATTCTAGTTCTAGTTTTACATTACCTTTAATATCCAACTTAAGTTCAGGTTTAATTGAAATTCAAGTAATAGCGAAATTGGGACCAGGATTTAATGAAATAGATTATTTAAATAACAGTACTATTACTAGGTTTTCTAAAATAAAAGAAATAACATCTCTTCCATTCATTGAGGACTTTGAATACGAAACAGTTGATGCTAATTGGATTATTGAAAATAAAAATCTAGATAAAACTTGGGAAATTGATTCTACAAGAGGTTTACAATGGAGCCATAAATCTGCAACAGTCCAACTATTTTCTTACGCTCCTAGAAATAGTCAGAAAGATGGACTCATTTCTCCAAAAATTAACTTAAATGGATTTACTAACTATTCATTAACTTTTGATCTAGCTTACCAAAAAAGAATCTCAAATGCTTTATTTATTGATACTTTAAAAATATTTGTTTCTACCAATTGTGGAGAATCTTATGATTATTTAATATATGAAAAACATGGAGATGTATTAAGTACTTTAGACACGTTTTCATATAATTTTACACCAGAATATTTTACACACTGGAGAAATGATACTGTAGATTTATCATCTTTTGCTAATGAAAACATCTTAATAAAATTTGAAACTACAAATCGAGGTGGAAATAACATTTACTTAGATAACATTAAAGTATTTGAAGGAATAAATGCTCCAACGGTGATTCAGAGTATACCAGAACTAGATTTTGAACTCTATCCTAATCCATCTTCTTCGTTGGTAAACATAAGTTGTGATACACCTAATTTTAAAAATCTTAAAATAAATTTATACAATTCTTTTGGTGAACTTTTATTTAATTCACAAATAAATAAAAAAATAATTACACTATCTACAGAAAAATTACCTTCAGGAATTTAT
>Ga0115572_10003910_pt1 | contig 11711 bp, 8 predicted proteins | sample COGITO_mtgs_1206_FD_88681 | JGI IMG/M metagenome (GOLD analysis project Ga0115572, IMG submission 88681) | Pelagic marine microbial communities from North Sea - COGITO_mtgs_120607 | ecosystem: Environmental > Aquatic > Marine > Epipelagic | place: Germany:Helgoland, sampling site Kabeltonne... | reverse complement strand
CGCCAGTGAGCGCTCCCTGACGCGCCCAACAAAACGCCGCAGAGCAAGCGGTGCTCGGCGGACGTCAATACGCCGAGCAAACGCACGGGTTCCCCGACGGACGCTCTGGACTCCTTCACCGTCTATCGCCTCGGGTACCGGTACCAACCGGTGCACATCAAGCAAAACCTGAGCCTCGCAGCCACGGCTTCGACGGCATCGCTAGCTCCCGTCGCCCTCTTACGTGGTGAGTGACTACGGTTGGCCTAGCGCCGTTGGGGAACGGCGAACCAACACCGACAACTGATTTCGATGGGGGAATCTCACATGACCGACACGATCGACCGGTCGAACACGGCAGACCACGACCGAGTTCTCGATCACCTCGTGGTTCGCTTCGCTGGCGACTCCGGAGACGGAATGCAACTGACAGGCGACCGCTTCACCTCGGTGAGCGCGTCATTTGGCAACGACCTCTCGACACTGCCCGACTTCCCGGCAGAAATCCGCGCACCTGCCGGCACGGTCAACGGTGTGTCCGCATTTCAAGTGAACATCGCCGACCATGAGATCACCACGCCTGGCGACGACCCAAACGTGCTCGTCGCTATGAACGCAGCGGCGCTCAAGGCTGATCTGCACCGACTTCAACCGGGTGGCACTCTCATCATCAACGAGGATTCCTTCGGCGAACGCGACCTTGAGAAGGCCGGTTACGTCACCGAGTACGGCCCGAACAGTGAACCAATCAACCCGCTCGAAGACGATTCGCTCAACGGCTATCGAGTTCTAAGGGTTCCGATGACAACGCTGACCAAACAGGTCTGCGAGCCACTCGGCATCAAACCGCGTGATGCCGAGCGATCCAAGAACTTTTTTGCGCTCGGCCTCGTGTCGTGGATGTACACACGACCGGTCGAGCCGACCGAGGAGTGGATCGGCAAAAAGTTTGCCAAGAACAAGCAGGTCGCAGCAGCGAACAAGGCTGCATTCCGCGCAGGGTTCAACTTCGGTGAGACCACCGAGGCAGTCGGGCACCGCTACGAGGTCCGCCCGGCCACGTTGCCTGCCGGTACATACACCTCAATCACCGGCAATACGGCACTGTCGTGGGGACTCGTCGCTGCCGGCCAGTTGGCGAAGCTGCCGATCACGCTTGGGTCGTACCCCATCACACCGGCCAGCGACATCTTGCACGAGCTATCCAAACACAAGCAGTTCGGCATCCGAACAGTGCAGGCTGAAGATGAAATTGCCGCAGTTGGTGTTGCGCTGGGGGCGTCGTTCGCCGGCCACCTCGGCATCACCACCACCAGCGGGCCCGGCGTGGCCCTCAAGAGCGAGACGATCTCGTTAGCCATCGCAATCGAGCTACCGATGCTGATCATCGACATCCAGCGCGGAGGACCATCCACAGGGCTACCGACGAAAACCGAAGCCAGCGACCTTAACCTCGCCCTCTACGGGCGTCACGGCGAATCACCGCTCCCCGTGATCGCGTCGTACAGCCCGGCGCACTGCTTTCACGCCGCAATCGAAGCAGCGCGCATCGCACTTAAGTACCGCACCCCTGTGATTCTGCTGAGCGACGGATACCTCGCCAACGGGTCAGAGCCTTGGAAGCTGCCCGATGTCGGCTCGCTGCCCGACATCTCTGTTCCCTTCACCACTGAGCCAAACCACGTGACGGCAGACGGTACCGAAGATTTCTGGCCGTACCTGCGCGACCCCGAGACGCTCGCTCGGCCCTGGGCGATTCCCGGCACGCCTGGTCTCATGCACCGAGTCGGAGGACTCGAGAAAGCCGACGGAACCGGCAACATCGACTACACCCCCGAGAACCACGAACACATGACCGAGCTGCGCGCGGCGAAGGTCGCTGCGGTTGCTGCCGATATCCCGCCGACCGAGGTAAGCGGTGATTTGGACGCCGATGTTCTCGTGCTGGGGTGGGGCTCCACGTGGGCGGCGATCGATGCTGCCGTGCAGCGCCGCCGCCGCGCCGGAGTCAAGGTCGCCAAGGCGCACATCACACACCTCAGCCCGCTCCCGCCTGACCTCGGTGATCTCCTGCGACGCTACGAACGCGTCATCCTTCCCGAGCTCAATCGAGGGCAACTCGCCCATCACTTGCGCGGCACCTACCTGATCGACATCACGTCAGTATCTAAGGTGCAGGGTCTGCCTTTCAAGTCACGCGAGATTGAAGACGCTATCGACACCGCCGTTACAAATCTCAGTGATGATCAGAGGGGAGCCACATCGTGAGCACCGAACAGGTCGCCGTCACCACCAAGAAGGACTGGACCAGCAGCCAGGAGGTTCGCTGGTGCCCCGGCTGCGGCGACTACGGCATTCTCCTGGCCGTCCAGCAGCTGATGCCGGAACTCGGTGTTGCCCCAGAAAACACCGTGTTCGTCTCCGGGATCGGCTGCTCCAGCCGCTTCCCGTACTACATGAACACCTACGGCATGCACTCAATCCACGGTCGGGCACCGGCGATTGCAACGGGTGTCGCAACGGCGCGACCGGATCTCGATGTTTGGGTGATCACCGGTGACGGCGACGGTCTATCGATTGGCGGCAACCATTTAATTCATGCCCTGCGCCGCAACGTCAACCTCAACATCTTGCTGTTCAACAACCGAATCTACGGGCTGACCAAGGGCCAGTACTCCCCCACATCCGAGGTGGGAAAGGTGACCAAGTCCACACCCATGGGCTCGGTTGACGCCCCATTCAACCCGCTGTCGGTTGCACTCGGCGCCGAAGCGAGTTTCGTTGCCCGCACTCACGACCTTGATCGCAAACACATGCAGGAAACGTTCAAGGCAGCCCACGCCCACCAGGGTGCCTCGTTCGTCGAGATCTATCAGAACTGCAACGTGTTCAACGACGTTCAATTCGCGGGGGCCACCAAGAAGGCCAGTCGTGACGAAATGATGATCGACCTGGCGCACGGCGAACCGATTCTGTTCGGGAACGAGAACCAGCGCGGTGTAATGCAAGGTACTGATGGGTTCCTACACATCGTCGAGGTTGCCGATGTTGGACTCGATCGAATCCTGGTCCACGACGAGAAGAACGAGCATCCCTCCCTAGCGTTCGCTCTGGCACGACTCAATTCGGACGATCATTCGCCGACACCATTCGGTGTGTTCCGCAACATCGAGCGAGCTGAGTACACCAAGTCCGTGAGCGACCAGGTACTCGCAGCAAGCGAAGCGAACGGCCCCGGTGACCTCAACACGCTGCTGGCCTCGAACGGGACCTGGACGGTCAACTGACCGCACTGATTGATCCCGAACAGAGTGGTGTCAAGCGACGCACCATTCCCTTGTCGTATGCGCCACGCTTCACTCCGGTCGTGTCGACTGCGTCGACGTCGAGACGAGGACCGAATCACAGCTACGTCTTTACGCTCCCAGTACCCACCCCTCTTCATCTCGCACAAGTTGCGCCAGTTCATCGGTGACCTGCGCACCAAATTCCACGGCGGCGACCTCCTTCAATCTGCGCGCAGTCTCGATTACCTGCACCTCATCGCGCACGCGGCCGTGCAGCTCCGGAAGCACATACAGGGATGGCCAGACCTCGGCAATGACCACATCGGGTACAGGCAAGACACCTTCCCAAGAGCCGAACGGCCATACCTCAACAGTTCTGCCCGCAGCGCTCAGCGAGCGTTCCAACTGCAAGAGACGCGGGATTCCGACAAGGCTCTGGCTTCCCACGCTTCCGGCACCCAGCAACTGCCATCCTGAGAATGGGCGGCGACCCGCCCTACGAAGCTGGTTTTCGACAATCCGCCACTCTGCAAGCGAATCAGCAAGAACCTTTGTCTTCGTCAGTGTCGGAGAGCACCGTTGCGGCGGACACCCCCAAAACGGTCCAGGCCCTGCGCCGATCCGCCGATTGAGTTCGGCGGCGACCTCGAAACGGTTGTTGGCATTGTCATCGGCGTCGATGACGAGTTCGGCGAGAAGCGACCACATGGCCCGCCAAGGGGTTCCGTTGAGGCGAAGCGCCCTCGCTGTTCCGGCCGGATATCCAAGCGAAAAGTCGACACCAAGCAGAGTGGTTCCGGGGCGTCTGCAGAGTTCGTCGAGTTCGCCACAGGCATCCGATCGGGTGGCGGGATTCGTCGTGCGAATGTCACCCGATCCCGCATCGGCTGTGGCGATCCAAATCGAGTCGCGCCCTCGCACTGGCCGAGAACTAGCACTCCAGTCGACGACAACCACGCGGTCGAACATCACACCAGCGCGGAGATCAATTCAACGAACGCATCGCCGTACTTGTCGAGCTTCGCCGGCCCGACCCCGGGGATACGTGAGAACTCATGCTTGGTGGTCGGCGCAACGCGCGCAATGGCCGCAAGGGTTTTGTTGTCAAAGACCACGTAGGCAGGCTTTCCGGCAGCAAGTTCGGTCCGCAACATCTTCAATCGATCGAATCGGGCAGACGCTACTGCATCGAGATCGGCGACCGGGTCCGTCTTTTTCGCAGCTGCCGACCTCGTTGCAACCGGCTCGCGACGGAGCGATGACACCACCCGTTGCGGTGATGGTTCGCTCGTCAATTCCTTCACAAAGGGGCTGGGGTCCGGACCAACGACCACCGATGCGTGCGTGCTCGCACGTGTGATCGCCACGTGGAACAACCGCCGCTCTTCCTCGACGTCCTCGGCAAGCCGGTGCGGATACTGCTGGGCATCGACGTGATGAACAACCACATGCGGCCACTCCTGACCCTTGACTCGGTGAACGGTTGATAGGACCACACCATCGGAGGACCGCGTCGTCGCGAGCCGGTCACGCAACCACGCGTCAAATGTTGCGACGTCATCGTGAAGAGCAGCAAGGTGAAGAATCGCCGTCAGATCGTCACCCTGCGCCGACCGGTTCATCCCCCGACGGGTCGAATCGAGCCCCGACACCGATCCGGCGAGACCGATTTTGTCGATCAACGTGATCACAACGTCGGAGGTGGCGGCACCCGATCGGTAAACCGCCTGCATCGTTTGAATATCGGCTGCGAACTCCATCAGTCGGTCAGAGTCGCGTTCGTTATTCAGACGCCCAGCAAGCTTGAACAGTTCAACCATGGTTCCCTGCTCGGCGATCCATGAGTTGATTCGCGGATGAAACGATCGGGACGGACGCCGGAGCGCCTCACTTAGATCAGCCGAAAGGAACCGGTCGCGCTCACTGGTCGATGACAGGCGAAGCCACGAGAGGACGCTGCGCACGGCCGTTCGATCGACGAACTCAAGCCCGACGCCGCCCGAGACCGGAATTCCCTCCGCGGCGAGAGCGACCTGCACGGGAGCAAGCACGACATTGACCCTGGTAAGCACCGCAACGTCTCGCGGTTCGGCGCCCGCTGCAAGTGATGCGCGGACAGCAGCGGTCGTGGCGGCGACCGGGTCAACCCCCGTGTCGATGCTCCAGCCTCCGGGGTCGGTCGAATGGGCGCGGATGGTCTTGACCACTCGGCGCTGGTTGTGGCGGAGCAACCGGTCGGCGATGTCGACGATCCCACCCGGGCAGCGATAGTTGACTTCAAGCGGATGCGCCCCAGCGCCCGGGAACAACTCTCCGAAGTTAATCAGCCAGGCCGGGTCAGCGCCGTTGTAGCCGTAGATGGTCTGGTCGTCGTCGCCGACACCGAACACCGCTCCCCCCGGTGCGGCGAGTAGCCGAACCAGCAGCAGGTGAGCGGGTGTGAGGTCCTGGAACTCGTCGATCAGCATCGCGCGACACGCTCGCTGAGCGGTCCGGCGAGCAGTTGGGTCGGACAGCAGAATAAGCAACGCCCGGTAGATCTGCTCGTCAAAGTCAACGATGTGCTGACGCTCCAGCAACGCCCGGTAGCTCGGCCAGAACGCAGCAAAGCCGTCGACATCGCCCTCGTAACGGGCTTCAGTCTCCTCCGGAGCGACGAGGCCAAGCCGAACGAGGCTCAACGCCTCGATCCACGGCGCAACCGGGTCGCTGTTCCGCCGTTTCGGAAACGATACAAGATCGCCGATGATGCGGCGGACGTCGACCTCGTTGATGGTACGCCACGAAGCTGGCTGCGGCGCGAACGGCGCAGTGCCGTTGACGATGGCCAATGCGATTGCGTTGAGCGTGCGCACATGAAGACCCACCAGGTCGGGAGTGCGCTCCTGCATCTCTTCCTGGGCTCGCTTGTTGAATGCGACGAGGCTGACGGCGCTGGATGGAAGCCGCCAGTTCGTGAGCAGGTGACGTGCCCGCTCGGTAAGAACACGCGTCTTGCCCGACCCAGCCGGAGCTATGATTCGCGCTGCGCCACCTGCATGCGTCACAGCCTCGAGTTGATCAGGAGCCAGCTCGGCGGTCGACTCGTTGGTCACCGGGATCACCATGTTGCCGTGCTCGACGGTGACGGCGTGCAAGACCGGAACCCCGTCGATGGGCGCAACAAAGCGGAGCGGTCCGGCGTCGAGCCAGACCGCAGTTCCGTCCGCCAAGCGAACGTCGCCAGGATCGCCAACCTCGATCGGGGTGAGCCCCGCAGCGACGGCCCGATCGAGTGCGTCCCACGACGCTCGGTCATTGCGGAGATCAATCGTGTTAGCCCACAACAGGTGGTGGAGCTCGTCACCGATGAACTCAAAGTCGGCGCCGACCTCAAATGGGGCGGCCTCAGTCATCAGCATCGGGATTCGCGCAACCCCGAAGCGTCGATCGAACTCTTCAGTGAACAGCGGATCGACTTCAATGAGAAGCCGGGTGCCGGCCGCTGCCGCGGACCGGAGCCTGCCGAGCGCCCCGGCAGACGAAGTGAGCATGTCGGACCCCAGTCGCAGTCGTTCGGCCTGCGCCCAGGGCTCGGGCACCGGCGTATGCTCATCAGCAAGCGCGTGACGGCCGAGGCGATCAGGGCCTGCGGACGCGGCCGCGATATGCCGGGCGATATCCACCGGAGCGGGTGCGGTCTTCGGAGCGGTTCCAGGTCGGCGCTCGGCACCGCTTAGTGTGCCCTGAGGGCTCAGGGTGGACGAACCGCTCTGCGATGCGTTCTCATGGAGCGGAACATCTCCGTTCGCTGCGATGTCCTGTTCACCATTTTTCTTCCAGCACGCTCGCACGGCGGCCGGCCGGTCATGCTCACCCCCGCAATACGCGCATGCAATTGCCATGGGGACAACGTAGCCAACCGCACCCCTGACCGCACACCTGTTCGATCTGGAAACAACCAGGCGGTGATGTCACCAGAACGGAACGATGCGGTCGCCAACCTCGGGGATGCCGTACGTGACGCACAGCCCAAACCCATTCACGATGACCATGGCCGCGACGACGCTGCTGATGACCCACGCTCGACGTCTGCGATGAGGCCCGCCGGTCGACATCGGCACCGGCATGTACCAACTCGGGAGCAGAGAGGCACCGGCGGGGACAACAACGAACGGCACCGCATCGTCGTCGATGTCGGGTGCCGGATCAGCTAACAGGGCGAGTTCGGTCAACTCTTCGTCGGTGATCGCGTCGTCCATGATCAAAGCGTAGACCCGAGCAACGAACCGTGCCGACCGCGGCGAACATCACAGGTCAAGGGCAAGTTCCCCGCAGGGCAACCCCAAGCATCCGCGTGCACGCCGCAGGTCGGCAACGAGTTGTCAATCTAGAGGCGCACAGCTGTGGAGAGGAAGAGGGAAAACCCTGTGAATTTTCATGTGGATGACCAGGTCGAAGCTGTGGATCAGTGTGGTTCAATGTGGACGGACAGCGACACGTGCGGTCAGGCCGGTTCGAGCGAGACAGGGATACCGTTGAGCACCGACGTCCCAGACAGCGGGTCAAGCGCCTGATCGTCTGTCAACACGTTCGCATTCACGCCCGCATGCTCGGCCGCCACCCGCATCTGGGTTCCCGGCAGATCGTGTCCCCACCCATGAGGCAGGCTCACGACGCCTGGGCGGATGGCATCGGTCACCTCGATGGGCGCAACGAGCTCACCCACACGCGACGTAACGCGCACCACCCCCCCATCGTTCAATCCAAGCGCGTGGGCGTCGTCAGGGTGCACCTGCAATGTGCACCGCTGTCGGCCCTTCACGAGCACGTCGATGTTGTGCATCCAAGAGTTGTTGCTCCGCAGGTGTCGCCGCCCGACCAACACGAAGTCTCGCTCGGTCAACGCCGGCACCGCGGCTGCAAGTCGACCGAGGTCGTCAACGAAGACGTCCGGAGCGAGTTCGATCCGGCCGGTAGGCGTTCGTAAAATGGCGGGAATCCGCGGGACCAACGCACCGAAGTCGCGCCCGTGCGGATAATCCAGTAGGTCGTCCATCGACGTGCCGTCCAGGTTTGCTCCGAACCCGTCACCGAAGGGGCCGGTCCGCAGCATGAAGTCGATCATCCGTTCGGGCCCACGACGACCCATCGCATCGAGCTCGCCACGCAACTCGTAGGGCTCGCGCCCGAACACGTTAGAGAACTCGTCCTTCACCGCATTCTCGATCATTCCGTCGATGACCATGTCGTCGATGATCGCTGGATCCGCGTCGGGCCCTAACCCCTGAGCGATGAGCGACAGTTTCGAGATTACCTCCCATTCATCCGGCTGACCATCGGCGAGAGGAAGCACCGGCTCGGAGTAGTTGGCGACGTTCCGGATCGCGAACTGGAGTAGGAGCAGGTCGTAGTGACTTCGTTCGAGCTGCGACGGGACCGGCAGGATCACATCGGCATGTCGTGTCGTCTCGTTGAGGTATAGGTCAATCGAGACCATGAATTCGAGTTCGTCGAGGGCGCTAGCGAGCTGATTGCTATTCGGCGTCGACAGGACCGGATTCCCTGCGAGCGTAACAAGCGCCCTAAGTCGGCCGGCTCCCGGCGTGGTGATCTCTTCGGCGAGTGAACCGACCGGATACTCCCCCATGACCTCTGGGTGGCCGCTGACCCGGGAGTGTCCGCGCCCAACCTGGAAGCCCTTTCCTGAGCCCGGCCGCCCGCGGGTCGTTGCGCCCCCGGCGACCGGCGTGGCGAACATCGAACCGCCGGGTCGGTCGAGATTGCCCGAAAGGGTGTTGACAACGTCGACAAGCCAGGACGTAGTCGAACCGAACTCGGTGGTCGTGGTTCCAATCCGGCCGTAGACGGCAGCCGTTGGGGCGGCTGCGAGATCCTGCGCCATCTTCCGAATCGTCGCCGCGGCGACCCCGGTGGGACTGGCGACCGCCTCCGGCGTGAACGGTGCGAACGCAGAACCGAGGCGCTCAAGGCCGCCGACGTATGCACGGACATGATCACCGACGTCCGCGAGCCCATCGCCGATCAGCACTTGAGCGATTGCGGCGAGCAGTAACGCATCGGTGCCGGGCCGAATGCTGATCCATTCATCAGCGTGATCCGCCGTACGCGAACGACGGGGATCAACGACGACCACCTTGCCCCCGCGCCCCTGAATCGCCTCAAGGCGGCCAGGGAAATCGGGTGCAGTGCACAGGGATCCATTCGATGCATAGGGGTTGGCGCCGAGGATCACGAGGTGGTCGGTGCGGTCAAGATCGGGAACGGGAACGGCGACCGCTGAACCAAACACGTGCCCGGCAGCCACATGGCGCGGCATCTGGTCGACCGTTGAGGCGCTGAATCGCGCGCGGGTCCCCAGCCCGGTGAGCAGCGCACGCGAGAAAGTCATTGCCGACAGACTGTGAGCGCCTGGGTTGCCGATAAACACACCGATCGATTCGCGTCCGTGACCGTCGATCACGTCGGGGAGTCGAGCGGCAATTTCTTCCCACGCCTCGACCCACGTCACTGCAACGTGAACGCCGTCACGTTTGATCATTGGCGTGCGCAACCGGTCAGGGTCGTCGTGAAGTTGTTTGAGCGTCGACCCTTTTGGGCAAATAAAGCCATGCGAGAACACATCGTCCATGTCGCCACGGATCCGCTGCACGCGTTCAAAGCCGTCCTCGTCGCGAGCAATAGTGATCTCGAGACCACATCCTGCCTCGCACAGGGGGCACGTCCGCGTCGCTGTTCTCATCTCGGATGTCGTCTCAGTCATGGTCCGATGTAAGCAGACCTGACACGATCGACTGCGATGCACGTTCCACTTCGACGACTTCTTCCTGTTCCCGACGGACCGATCACGATCGATGAGGCCTACGCCGCTCCGCTTGGACAGCGTGCCGACCGGCCCTGGGTCGCGATGTGCATGGTGACATCAATCGACGGGTCGACAGTGGTCGACGGCGTGTCGGCCGGGCTCTCCAGCGACAATGACTCCAGCGTGCTACTGCGGCTCCGTTCTGTCGCCGACGCACTCATCGTGGGAGCGGGTACCGCGCGCGGCGAAGGATACGGGGCGCCGAGGAAGAGAGGCCAGCGAATCGGCGTCGTCACCCGGAGCGGCTCGATCGACACCACGAGTGAACTGTTCCAGTCCGGGTCCGGATTCATCATCACTACGGAGCAGACCGAAGTCGACGACGATCGTGTGGACGTTCTGCGGGCCGGCACTGACAAGGTCGACCTCTGCGCTGCGCTCGAGCAGCTCTCCGACTTCTGCCCCGGCGCCACCTTCGTTCAGGCCGAAGGTGGCGCCACGCTCAATGCTGCGCTCGCCGATGCCGACATCTTCGACGAATTGAACATCACGACGTCACCCGCCACGATCGGGGGGAGCGGCCCGCGCCTCTTTCACGGCGGTGGAGACCACTCACATCGCTACGACCTTGCCCAACTCGTGGTCGATGACGAGTCGTTTCTGTTCAGCCGTTGGCGCCGTCGTGCGGTACAGACTTCTCCATGAGTTCGAGTTCGCGATGGAAGTCTGCGGCCGCATCGAAATTCTTGTAGACGCTGGCGAAGCGAAGATAACTCACGTCGTCGACAAGGCGTAATTCGTCGAGCACCGTCAGGCCCACGACCGCAGTCGACACCTCGCTGCCGTTCATGCGGACAGCATCCTCGACGCTGTTCGCCATCTGCTGGAGCGATTCGTCGGACACGCTGCGTCCCGTTGTTGCGGCATAAAGCCCCGCAATAACCTTTGCCCGATCGAAGGGAACGATTTCGCCAGACGACTTGACCACCGTCAACGGCACGTGGTCCACGCGCTCGAACGTTGTGAATCGACGTGAGCAGCTTAGACATTGTCGCCGCCGCCGGATCGCTACGCCACCCTCAGCAATGCGTGAGTCGACGACCTTACTGTCGTCACCACGGCATGACGGGCACTGCACGTCCTAATTGTAACGCCCCCGCAAGCTTGGATCACGGCAGGCGAATAGCCTGCCCGACCACGATCGATGTTGACCCGTTGAGGTTGATCAATTCGTCGACGTAGCGATCACGGTCCACTACACCACGGTGTTCGTCCGCAATCGACCACAGTGAGTCACCCGGCCGAGCAACGTGCTGCACGGTGGCGCCACCGAGCCGGGTAACTTGCACGCCACCTGCCGATGATGCTGTTTCGGCGGCAATGGCGGGGCTGCCACCGAGATCCGTTAGCAAACCGTTGATCAACGACGCCACCACCACAACCGAACCGAACGCCACAATCAACGCTCCCAGCCGACGCGCTGCGTAGTTCGGTTGGTCAATCGGAGCGGCGACACGACGCCGTGCCGGGCGTTGGTAGCGACTGGCACACCCGCCCCACTGCGTCGAAGACGTACGATGATCGTAGGTCCGAGAATTGATGATAGTGGCGCCAACTGCGGTGGTGGTGGTGGTGGTGGT
>Ga0115572_10003876_pt1 | contig 11763 bp, 8 predicted proteins | sample COGITO_mtgs_1206_FD_88681 | JGI IMG/M metagenome (GOLD analysis project Ga0115572, IMG submission 88681) | Pelagic marine microbial communities from North Sea - COGITO_mtgs_120607 | ecosystem: Environmental > Aquatic > Marine > Epipelagic | place: Germany:Helgoland, sampling site Kabeltonne... | reverse complement strand
AGACGATTTTCCAGATTACTTTAACATCGTTCCTACATTGCAAGAAGCAGAAGATGTTTTAGAAATGGAAGCCATAGAGAGAGAGCTAGGATTTTAGATAACCAGCTAATAATTAAAAATAGATTTTTATTCTATTTTTGATTATTAAAGCTTTTTGAACCCTCTCAAGTAAATCTTGTAAGGTGGTTTATCTGCTTTACGAAGATCGTTTATAAATTTAACTGATAATAGCTTTGCCTAAAAATCAAAATTAGATATTCTTTTACTGTTAAAAATACTCTAAAAAATAGTTGCAATAAAGCCCCGTTAAAGAAATATTTATAGTAAGACAGATAAAAATAAATACAAACGATTCCAGATTAGATGAGTATAACCCTAACTATTTTAGGTTGCCATTCAGCAACTCCCAGAATAAACGCCTTTCCAACTTCTCAATATTTAGAAATTAACAACAGTCATTTTTTAATTGATTGCGGCGAAGGAACTCAACGTCAAATGCGTAAATATAAAGTTGGTTTTTCTAAAATAAATCACATATTTATATCTCATTTACATGGAGATCATTTTTATGGTTTAGTTGGTCTACTGTCTACATATGGTATTTTAAATAGAGAAAAAGAGCTTCACATTTATGGCCCAAAAGGAATTAAAGAAGTTACTTTATTACAGCTGAAAATTTCACAATCTCATGCAAAATATAAAATTATTTTTCATGAGTTAACTTCAAGAAAAAGTGAACTTATTTTTGAAAATGATAACGTTTCTGTTACTACAATTCCATTAAATCACAGAGTTTATACAAATGGTTATTTATTTAAAGAAAAAGAGAAACCAAGAAAATTAAACATGTTAAATATCAGTGGTTATTCAGAAATTGGAAAAGCAGATTATTTAAATTTAAAAGCAGGAAGAGATTTTACATTAGCTTCTGGAGATATTATACCAAATACCGAATTAACATTAAACCCCCAAAAACCCTTGAGCTTTGCTTTTTGCAGCGATACAAGATATAAACCAGATATTATACCTATTATTAAAAATGCGGATTTACTCTATCATGAGGCTACATTTTTAAGTGACAAAGAAGATTTAGCCAAAAAAACAAAACATGCCACATCGAAACAAGCTGCCCAAATTGCAAAAGATGCAAATATACATAAGTTAGTTATTGGACATTATTCGAGTAGATATAAAGATATTTCCTTATTTAAAAAAGAAGCAATAGAAACTTTTAAAAATACAGAACTAGCAGAACCAGGAAAAGTCTTTACAGTATAAATTTATAAAAAAACAAGTACTAAAATTAACTTCTAATATTGATTTGTGCTAAGTAAAACTAATGTACAAGCTATTTCATGTTCAATATTATTGGCTTGCAACAACTTTACAAGTTCTTTATTTTCCGTTCCCGGATTAAAAATAACTCTGCTAGGATTCAGATTAATAATATAATCATAATACAGCTTTTGTCTTTTGGGATTTAAATACAACGAAACTGTTTCTATGTTTTTATAATCTTTCATTTCAGTCTCAATTACAACGCCAGAAACCGTTCCTTTCGTTATGCCAATTGCAGCAATTTGTATTTCCTTTTCTAGCAACCTCTTAATAACAATATTTGAATATCTATCGGGGTTAATTGATGCCCCAAGAACTAATGTAACGTTTTTCATATTGTTAAAGTTATGTTAAACAAATTTATGATACGTAACAAATATAAACTTTAAGACGTCTATATAGCAATCAAACACTAAAATTAAATAAATCATAATGAACAAAATATTACTCATAGCAATGCTATTAATTTCAGCTAGTTCATTTGCACAAATGCCCAAAAAAAAATTACCAACACCTGGTAATATAATAGGTAAAGTAATAGATAAAAAAACCAAAGAGGCTTTACCCTATGTAAATATTGTTATTAGAGATACGGTTAATAAAATTATTACTGGAGGTATTACCGATGAAATCGGAAACTTTAATGTTAATGACATTCCTGAAGGAAATAGTATCATTGAAGTACAATATATTGGCTTTAAAATCTATTCTAAAAAAATTAATATTACCAAAAAAGCTAAAATTATTAATTTAGAAACTATTGCCTTAGAAGAAGACAGTGCAACTTTAGACGAGGTTGTAGTTAGAGCAGAAACCTCTACTGTAGTCCAAAAAGTAGATAGAAAAGTAATTAATGTTGGTAAAGACTTAACATCTGCAGGAACATCTGCTTCAGAACTTTTAAACAATATACAATCCGTAAATGTAGACAGTCAATCTGGTGATATTAGTTTAAGAGGAAATGGTAATGTTCGTGTTTTGGTTGATGGCAAACCTACTAATATTTCTTCTGCACAATTGTTAAAACAAATTCCATCTACTTCTATAAAAAGCATTGAATTAATTACAAATCCTTCTGCAAAGTACAATCCTGAAGGAATGAGTGGAATTATCAATATAATCTTAAATAAGAATGCAAACATGGGGTTTAATGGTTCTTTAGATACAGGAATCACTGTTGGTCATTATGCACGTTATAATGCATCTACAAACATAAATTATAAAACCGGAAAAGTAAACTTCTTTGCAAACTATGGGTATAATGGAGGTGATAATTTTAACAAAGGATTTGTAAATAGAACCGATTCTAGTATTTTACAAAACTTTCAATTTATCAATAAAAATCAATCTCATTTAATAAAGATTGGTGCTGATTATTATATAAACAATAAGAATACGTTATCTTTTTATACAACTCAGAATAGATTTGTAGGTGGTGGAAATGGATCTACAAAGATTACTCAAAACCAAACTTTAATTTCTAATGCAATAAATGTACAAGATCAAAAAACAAATACAGGAACATACAATTTAAATTACAAAATAGATTTCGAAAAAGAGAGACATAATTTAGAGTTTGAAGTTACATATTCTAAAACAGACAATCCTGAAGATGCTATAAACAGAGATTTTACACGTTCCTCCAATGACATTGATTATAAGTTACTGAATTACACTAATGAAATTGAAAACTATAGAAATAATACTTTAATTAATATAGATTACACAAATCCGGTTTCAAAAAATGGAAAATTAGAATTAGGTATTGAATACCGAACAAACAAAACCGACAATAATAATATTAGCACACAAGATGAATACAATTCTGACGGCTCGTTATCTCCTTATAAAAATTCTTCATTTAATTATGATAGAAAAATTTTATCTTCATACTTAAATTACGATCATAATTTCGGTAAACTAACCATGCAGATAGGAACTCGAATTGAGCAATTAAACGTAGATGCAGATTTTTATAGAACAAAAGAAAATCAAGTAAAACCATATACAGACAGTCAACTCAACATATACCCATCTGCTTTTTTTACTTATTCTCCTTCTGAAAAAAATCAATGGCAAGTAAGTTATAGCAGAAGAGTAGATAGGCCTTCAATTCAACAAGTAAATCCAATTAGAGAATGGAGTACACCAATAATTACATCAATCGGTAATCCTATCCTAACTCCGCAATTCACAAACTCTTTTGAGTTAAATTATACACGTCAAATTAAGAATGGATCTCTAACTGTTGGAACTTTTTATAGAAGAATTAATGACGTTATTTCAAGAATCACTTACAGAGATATTTTAGACCCAAATAATAGAGGACAAATATTAAGTTTTACAAATTTTGATGATACAAGTTCATATGGACTAGAATTTTCTGCAAACTATAAAGTAAACAATTGGTGGAGAATTAATTCTAGTATGGATTTTTACTCACAAAAACAATTTGGTATTACAGATTTAAATAATTCAAATGCATCTAGAATAGACATACAAAACGAAGTTTTTAATGCAAGAATTAGCAATAGCTTTAAAGCATCAAAAAACTTAAAATTACAATTATTTGCATTGTATAAAGGTCCTTCTGAAGATATTCAATGGAAAGTAGAAAGCATGTGGATGGTAAACACAGGTGCAAGTTTAACTGTTTTAAAAGGGAAAGGAACTGTTAATTTTAGAGTAAATGATATTTTTAAAGGAATGAAATTTGCATTTAATTCATCTAGTCCATTTGTGCAAAACGGAAAATTCAATTGGGAAAGCCAAACGGCTTATTTAGGTTTTAATTATCGTTTTGGTAACGGAAAAAACAAAGCAAAAAGAAGAAGACAAAGGGATGATAACACCAAACAAAATAGTGGTGGATTTTAGTGAAAAAATAATTATTTAGATTCTAAAACTTGAATTTTGCATTGCAAAATTCAAGTTATTTTTTTAGCTTAAAAAAACATTTAAAGACAATTTATAATTACCATCTCATAATAACAGATCCCCAAGTAAAACCGCTACCAAAAGCAGCTAAAACTACTAAATCCCCATCTTTAACTTTGCCTTTTTCCCATGCTTCTGTTAATGCAATAATTACAGAAGCAGCGGTTGTGTTTCCGTATTTTTGAATATTATTAAAAACCTGGTCATCAGACAATTGAAACTTACGTTGTATAAATTGTGCAATACGAAGATTCGCTTGATGAGGAATTAACATATCAACATCTTCTTTTTGTAAATTATTAGCTTCCAAGCCTTCTACAATCGCTTCAGAAAAACGAGTAATAGCATGTTTAAACACAAATTGTCCATTCATATAAGGATAATAAGAAACATCCTCTGGATCATTTTTTTCTAAAATCTCAGGAACCCATCTTCCTGTAGAAGGCCCTTCTAAAACCAATTCTTTTGCGTGCTTACCTTCAGAATGTAAATGCGTAGATAAAATTCCTTTACCTGCTTCTTCAGATCTAGAAAGTATTGCAGCTCCTGCTCCATCACCAAAAATCACAGAAACATTTCTTCCTCTTGTAGATTTTTCTAATCCTCCAGAATGATTTTCTGAACCAATTACTAAAATATTTTTATACATTCCCGTTTTTATAAACTGATCTGCAACAGACATTGCATAAATAAAACCAGAACATTGGTTACGAACATCTAAAGCACCAATTGTTGGCATATCTAACATATCTTGCACTTGCACGCCTCCTCCTGGAAAATACATATCTGGACTTAAGGTTGCAAACACAATAAAATCGATATCATCTTTTATTAAACCAGCTCTTTCTATTGCAATTCTAGCTGCTTTTGCACCCATAACAGCAGTTGTATCTTCTGTTTTTGGATCAATCCATCGTCGTTCTTTAATTCCCGTTCTCTCCTGAATCCATTCATCAGATGTTTCCATAAACTCCTTTAAATTGTCATTAGTCACAATGTTATCAGGAACATAATATCCAAGTCCAGTTATTTTCGAATTATACATAAATCAATATTTTAAATTATTTGTCTGTTTGATTATAGCTAATTTAAGATTTTTTTTTGTTTAAAACTGACGAAAAGCATCAATTTCTGTCATCTTGTCACAATAGGCTCTTTGGTATTTTTTTTGACTAAACTACGTTATAATAAATAAATTAAATAAACAGATATAAAATGGCAAAAGGAAATATTAATGTATCGGTAGAAAACATTTTTCCACTGATTAAAAAATTCTTGTACTCTGATCACGAAATATTTTTACGTGAACTTATTTCTAACGGAACGGATGCAACCTCTAAACTAAAACACTTAATCGCTATCGGTGAAGCTAAAACTGAATTAGGTGATGTTAAAATTGAAATAAGTATCGATAAAGATGCGAAAACAATTACAATAAAAGATCAAGGTTTAGGAATGACTGCTGATGAGGTTGAAAAATACATTAACCAAATTGCATTTTCTGGAGCAGAAGAGTTTTTAGATAAATATAAAGATAACGAAGCAGGAATCATTGGTCATTTTGGTCTTGGTTTTTACTCTGCTTTTATGGTTGCTGACAAGGTTGAATTAATTACAAAATCTTTTAAAGATGAACCAGCCGCTCATTGGACTTGCGATGGATCTCCTGAATTTACTTTAGTTGAAAATGATAAATCTGACAGAGGAACTGAAATTATTTTACATGTTGCTGAAGATTCTTTAGACTTTTTAGAAGAAAGTAAAATTGAAGGTTTGTTAACAAAATACAATCGTTTTAATCAAGTACCAATTAAATTTGGTACAAAAGAAATTAACGACCCTGAGTTTACGCCCAAAACAACAAAAGATGCTGAAGGAAAAGAAACAACAGAACCTCACAAGCAAATTACAGTAGATAAAATAATTAATAATACAGAACCTGCATGGACAAAAGCTCCTGCAGATTTAAGTGATGAAGATTACGAAAACTTCTACAGAGAATTGTATCCAATGCAATTTGAAGAGTCATTATTTCATATTCATTTAAATGTTGATTATCCGTTTAACCTAACGGGAATTTTATTTTTTCCTAAGCTAAGTCCTTCCATGGATATGCAAAAAGATAAAATTCAATTGTACCAAAACCAAGTATTTGTTACTGATAATGTTGAAGGAATTGTACCTGACTTTTTGCAAATGTTAAAAGGTGTTATCGATTCTCCAGACATTCCATTAAATGTGTCTCGTTCTGGCTTACAAGCAGATGGAGCTGTAAAGAAAATATCTGGTTATATTACTAAAAAAGTAGGTGATAAATTAGCTTCTTTATTCAAAAAAGACAGACCAGATTTTGAGAAAAAATGGAATGACATTAAAGTAATTATTGAATACGGAATGTTATCTGAAGACAAATTCTTTGACAAAGCTAAGAAATTTGCATTATACCCAACAGTTGCAGATACTTATTTCACATTTGATGAATTAATTGAAAAAACAAAAGATTCTCAGACTGACAAAGAAGGAAATCAGGTTATTTTATACACATCAAACAAAGAAGCACAGCACAGTTACATTCAAGAAGCAACTGCTAAAGGATATGAAGTGCTTTTATTAGACTCACCTATTATTTCGCATTTAATGCAAAAATTAGAGGGTGCAGGAGAAAAAGTAAAATTCTCTAGAGTTGATGCAGATCATATTGATAACATCATTAAGAAAGAAGATAACGTAATTTCTAAACTATCTGACACAGAAAAAGAAGCTTTAAAGCCAATAATTGAAGCTGCTGTCCCTACAAAAACGTATACAGTTCAATTAGAAGCTATGGATTCTGCTTCTTCTCCTTTTATGATTACAGTTCCAGAATTTATGCGCAGAATGAAAGAAATGCAAGCTTCTGGTGGTGGCGGTGGCATGATGGGAATGGGCAATTTTCCTGACATGTACAATTTAGTTGTAAACACAAATAGCCCATTAGTTTCTGAAATCTTAAATAATAAGGATGAAGTTGCACAGAAAAGTTTAATTTCTCAAGCTTTTGATTTAGCAAAATTATCTCAAAACCTTTTACATGGTGAAGATTTAACTAATTTTATTAAACGTTCTTACGAATTAATTAAATAAGATTAATACTATATTTATAAACTCAAACCTCCTTGTTCAAACAAGGAGGTTTTTTAATTTTAATAGTATAATATTAAAAAATCTATAAAAAGAAAAAACACTTCTTCGTTTTTAGTTTTAATGATAATTGGAAAGCTTTAAATACTTTAATTTTAAATCTAATTTAGAGGAACTAAAAATTTTGATCTATATCCCAAGCTTCTAGAATATCTTTTAAAGTTTTAATAAACATTCCACCGAGAGCTCCATTAACTACCCTATGATCATAAGAATGCGAAACGAACATTTTCTGACGTATTCCTATAAAATCTCCTTCAAGAGTTTCTATAACCGCTGGAACCTTTCTAATAGCTCCTAAAGCTAAAATAGCAACTTGTGGTTGGTTTATAATTGGAGTTCCCATGATAGATCCAAAACTCCCAACATTAGTAACTGTGTATGTCCCATCCTGAATATCATCAGGATTTAATGCATTATTTCTAGCTCTATTTGCCAAATCATTAACTGATTTAGTCATACCTACCAAGTTTAACTGATCAGCATTTTTGATTACAGGAACAATTAAATTACCATCAGGCAGAGCAGCAGCCATTCCCAAATTTATGTTTTTTCTTTTTATAATTGAATCTCCATCTAAGGCAATGTTTATTAATGGATATTTTTTTATTGTAGAAGCGATAGCTTGCATAAATATTGGCGTGAAGGTCAATTTTTCTCCTTCTCGACTTAAAAAAGCATCCTTAACCCTACTCCTCCATTTTACAATATTGGTAACATCTATTTCAATAAATGATTGCACGTGAGCGGAGGTCTGTAAAGAAGACACCATGTGTTTTGAAATAAGCTTACCCATTCTACTCATTTCAATAATTTCATCACCTCCTTTATTAGAAACAAGTGCAGGTTTTGCTAAATTTTCCTTAATATTTTTTGGTGTTTCTTCATTTACAGGGGTTGGAGCCCTATTTAATTGATTTGGGCTTTGTTTATTTTCGATATAAGATAAAATATCTTCTTTTGTTACGCGATCATCCTTACCTGAACCAATAATAGTCTCTAATTCATTCATAGAAACCCCTTCCGTCTTTGCGATGTTTCTTACTAAAGGAGAATAAAACTTACCAGATTCAGAAATCTTAGTAATTGGATTGGCAATAGCATCATTAACCTTTTCAATTGATTTTTCTATTTCTAAAATACTAGATTCTTCTATAACTTTAGAAATTTCATTTTTGACAGGAGGAACTATTACTGACTCTTGCTCTTCTGTTTCTATAACTGCGATTGTAGCTCCGACAGCAACGACATCATCTTTTTCAAATAAAACTTCAATTAGAGTTCCTTCAACTTCACTCGGAACCTCAGAATCTACCTTATCAGTAGCTATTTCTACAATTGCCTCATCTAATTCAATGGTGTCTCCAACTTCTTTTAACCAAGAGGTTATTGTTGCTTCCGCAACACTTTCTCCCATTTTAGGTAACTTCAATTCGAATCTAGCCATTATCTATATCGTTTTAAGTATGCGAAAGTAATAAAAAATGAATGATTTTTCACTAAGTTATTAAAAGAAGAATAAACAATCATAAAATAATTATTTACAAAAAGCTCACCAATAAACTAAAAATAGAGAATAAAATTACGAATTATGCATAAAAAAATCATTTTTACAAAAATATTAATAAAAATATTATATATATCTTCTAGTACTTTTTGCTATAGAAACGTTTCTATTAGTTGAATATCTCATTGATTTGAAAAGTTGAAATGCCTTAAGATGAATTGTTAATAGCCGTTTTGAAACATGTCCAAAGCCAACTTCTTAAAAACAAAATCACTATATCTTTAATGACACCATCCCACAATCCATTTCAAACACTTGTCCAGAAAAAGCCATTGCTTTATCTGATATGATAAACTTTGCCATTTCTGCAACCTCATCAGATTGCAAATATCTTTTTAAAGGATGTACACCTGCTCGCATCTCTTTTAATTTGTCATTACGCAATAATTTAGATGCTAAGGGAGTATCTGTAAGTGTTGGAGCAATCGCATTGACTCTAATAGTTGGTGCGAATTCAGCAGCTAAAGATTTCACCAAACCTTCCACCGCTCCTTTAGATGCAGCCACACTAGCATGAAAAGGCATTCCCATTTTAACAGCAACTGTGCTAAACATCAAAATACTTGGATTGCTGCCGTTTTTTAACAGAGGTAAATAGTGTTGAACGACCTTCACAGCGCCGAGTACATTAATGGAAAAGTCATTAGAAAAATCTTCTTGGTTTAGCCTACTAATGGGCTTCAAGTTTATACTCCCAGGACAATACACAATCGAATCAACAACTGCAAGTTCGGGTAAAGTATCATTGAGCACATCACAAGTGTACTCTGTTAAATTTGGATGTGTTATTTTTGAGGATGTTCGGCTAATAGAAATAATCTTGTTTTTTTCTAGCAAAATATTAACTAACGATTTCCCTATACCACTACTTCCTCCGACAATAAGAACTGATTTCATGTTTTATTTTTTAAATTTAAATCAAATCTACTAATTTTGTTTAACTTAATTGCTATTATGTTAAACGTTTTGTATCTTTGAGCAAAATTAAAAGACATGTCAGCCAAAGAAAAAATAAACGAAATACAAATTGTAACAAAGTTCATCGACACCCTACTAACAACTGGTAAACCTCCAAAATCCATTTATGTATTTAGTAAAGAACTGGCTATTGAAGAAAGTGAATTTTACACCTATTTTAGTTCTTTTGAACACTTAGAGGAAAGAATATTTACATTATTTTTTGAGAATGCGATGGCTGTTCTTGAAAAAAACGAAGATTTTGGTGAATACGACTCTAAAAATAAAATTTTAAGCTTGTACTTTACTTACATAGAAATTTTAACTGCAAATAGATCTTATGTTTTGTTAGCTTTTAAAGGTGCAACAAATTCATTGCAATATGGAAAAAAATTAAAAGGATTGAAGAAGGAATTTGGAAATTTCACAAAAACACTAGTGATAGATAAAATAGACATTGGACAAGAAACCATAGAAAAAATACAAGACAAAGGAATTCAAGAAGGGTTTTGGCTTCAATTTTTAATGATTATAAAATATTGGATAGAAGATACTTCTTCCTCTTTTGAAAAGACAGATTTATTTATCGAAAAAAGTGTGCTAGCTAGTTTTGACGTGCTTGAAACCAAACCTGCCAAAAGTATTATGGACCTCGGAAAATTTTTGTTAAAGGAAAAGATGAATTTCAAAATGTAATCAAAACTCATGAAAACAATAGATCGTATTCCCACATCAAAGATTGAAAGAGCTACAAAATTATTTCAAACCGGTGCAAAGGTTGGTATTAATTATGTGAAATACTATGGCGAAAAAATAATTAGCACAGAAGAAAAAGCCCAAGAAAATTTAAATGAAGCAAATGCAGAAGATATTTATAATGGCTTAAAAACAATGAAAGGAAGTGCTCTGAAGGTAGCTCAGATGCTCAGTATGGAAAAAAGCATTTTACCTCGCGCTTATGTTGAAAAATTTTCACTTTCACAATTTTCCGTACCACCATTATCAGCTCCTCTAGTTGTGAAGTCTTTTAAAAAATATTTTGGAAAACATCCTTCAGAAATATTTGACAGCTTTAATCTAACATCAGTAAACGCAGCAAGCATTGGACAGGTTCATCAGGCAGAAAAGAATGGAGAAAAACTAGCTGTAAAAATTCAATATCCAGGAATTGCGAAAAGTATTTCTTCAGATTTGGCCCTTGTAAAGCCAATTGCTATGAAGATGTTTAATATTAAAGGAAAAAACTCAGATCGTTATTTTAAGGAAGTTGAAGAGAAATTAACAGAAGAAACTAATTACATTTTAGAGTTTAAACAAAGTGAAGAAATAGCTGAAGCTTGTACACACATTCCTAATTTAAAATTCCCAACATATTATAAAGAATTATCGTCTGATAGAATTCTTACTATGAGTTGGATGGAAGGGATACATTTATCAGAATTTACTGCTAATAAAATCAACCAAGAAATCTCTAATAAGCTTGGACAAGCATTATGGGATTTTTACATGTATCAAATGCATCACCTAAAAAAGGTGCATGCAGACCCGCATCCAGGAAATTTCTTAGTAAACAGTAAAGGACAATTAATAGTTATTGATTTCGGGTGTATGAAATCGATTCCAGATGATTTTTACATCCCTTATTTTGAATTAGCAAAAAAAGAGCATATTGATAATCCAATATATTTTGAACAAAAGCTTTACGAATTAGAAATTTTAAGAGAAGACGATTCTGCGCAAGAAATTGTCTTCTTTAAAAATCTCTTTCACGAAATGCTAAGCTT
>Ga0115572_10003874_pt1 | contig 11764 bp, 20 predicted proteins | sample COGITO_mtgs_1206_FD_88681 | JGI IMG/M metagenome (GOLD analysis project Ga0115572, IMG submission 88681) | Pelagic marine microbial communities from North Sea - COGITO_mtgs_120607 | ecosystem: Environmental > Aquatic > Marine > Epipelagic | place: Germany:Helgoland, sampling site Kabeltonne... | reverse complement strand
TGAACCCGGACCTTCAACAGGACCAGACCCAGCAAATTCTTGAGCAACGTCTATGACTTTATCAAAAAGCATAGCAAGTTCCTCATCTTGTTCAAGTCTTGACATAAGCATATCTTCTTCTTCAGGAGACAGTGCTTCATCAAGTATAAAATCTAAAAATTCTTTTTCCATTTCTTCGTCTGGAGCCATGTTCTCTTCAGGTGCTTCGTCTGTCATCATCTCACCTTCTCCGTGAGTTGCACCCGGCATCACTGTACCGTCTGGCATCATGTGTGTTTCTTCCGTTGGCATGTCTTCTTTTATCATTGCCATATCGTCTGCTAGGAGTGAACCACCTTCAGCTTTGTAAATTCGTTTCATTCCTGCTGCTTCTAATTTACCTTGTGTAATTTCTTTTTGTAAAGATTCATTCATCTTTTTTTTTGAACTATTTTCTTCTTCTGCTGCTTGAATCTTACCTTCAGTAATCATCGAAATTATTTTAGCACCGTCATCTTCTAATAAATTCATATTTCTTCTTTCCTGTTAATTGCTTCTCTAACCTGTAGGTCCAGTTGCTCTAGGCGTACCAGAGAATTCACTCTCCCCTGGATTCGGAACATTTCCGATTCCGATGTTGCCACCACCAGTGCCTGTAACTCCAAGGTCTTGAGGTTGTTGAGGTGCTCCTTGAACGCCTCCCATATTATTTGGTTGCCCGTTAACGCCTTGAGCTTCAGGGCTAGTTGCTTGTCCAGCATTTTGCATTCCTATTATTTGTGCCATGATAGCTGCTTCTTCAGGGTCGTTGAGTATTTCATCAGGGTCTAAATCTAAGCTATGGGCAAGTTCAATAACAAGTTTAGAAATCTTAACGAACGGAGCAATAGCAGGATTCTGTGTGGTCTGTAAGAAAGTTGTTAATCGTTGACTTCTTACTTCTTTCTGAATCAAGCTGTTAGTTCCAGTAGCTCTAACTTCTAAATCACCTTTGACATCTAGACCGCCTTCAAAGAACTGCATGTTCCATTGGAAGAAAGCCTCACCGAGAGGTCTTAATAAAAAGTCATCAAGGTTTTTGACAACTGTTTTAACATTTAAACTTGCAGCACCTAGTAACATAGACATGCCTGATGCAGTCCTTGTCATACTCTGTACACCCGTTTGTCCGTGTGAATAACTTGGTATTCCTGTTTGTTCGTCTGCAAGTTGTCTAAACTTGTCAAACATCATCATGTTTTCTGGTGCTGTATTAGGGAACTTCAAACCATGAATGGCTTGTCCTGGCATTCCAGCTTGTCTTCTAAAGATTTTACCAGGATATATTTCCATGGATTGTCCACCAACTAAAGCAGACTCATCGACATCAAAGACTAATGACCCAGCTAGTGCTAGGTTATCTACAGCCATTCTTGCGTGACCATTCATAATCTGTTGGCTATCATCCATGTTTTCAGCGACACCAATACCAAAGAAGTTGTATGGGTTTCTTTCGTATGGGAAAGCATGGTATGGTAGTCTATAAGGCGTGAATGGATTAATCACTGCTCGAAGCAATTGACTCCCACATACCCAAGCGTTGATTTGAACTTCGTCCAAGTCATCTACAGTGTCAGGTAAGTCAATACCTACTTCACGGGCATATTCTGCATCCATGATTCCCCAATATTCTATAACTTCAAAATTAGATTGATAGTCATCAGCTCTTACATCATCTTTAAGATGAGATTCAAAATCTTGTTCAGTATAGTTAGGTCCTTGCTGTATACATTCTCGTATAGCATCCTCATTAAAGTAAGGCATATTACGAAGTTGTCTAAGCTGACTTCTATTCATCTTATGACGATGAACAATAAACTCACACTCATCTATATTAGTAGCCGCAGGGTCAGGATAAAAATCCCAACAACTTACAAATTCAATTCTAGGTACTCTAACCTCTAAAGGATTATAAGTTCTTTCACCGCTTTCATCGGTATCCCATTTATGAAGTTTCTTATTAAAGTTAAATGGTCCTTTTACAATCCCTGTGCCTAGCAAAGCAGATTCTAAAAGAGCATTTCTAATTTCTGATGAACCTTTAGATTCATCTATCTGGTCATGGATAAGTTTTTCCATTCTTCTCGCAGCTCTTTGTGCTGGAGATAATTCTAAAACTTGTGGTATAGGACTAAAGCCTTCTACTAGCTTGTCTCCCGCTTTATCTTCTAAGCTATCTTCAAAGACACCTTTATTAAACGAAGCCCCAGGTTTAAGAACTTTTCCATCACCTTCATAACCAACATCATATGGATTAACTTCCTCTTCAATTCTGTTACCTATGTTATCTGGTAACTCACCACCACCCATTGTGCTTTCAATTCCAGGAGCACCAACTTGTATATCAAGATGAGCACTAGCTAATTCTCCTTCTGGGACTTTAGTTTCGCTAATCCCAATTGGAAATTTACTTGTTCCAAAGATAACATCAATTAATTGACCATAAGCAGCCAGTACTTTTGTTTTTGTAATCTTTACAAAGATACGAGACTTCTCTGAGTCTCTAAACTTAACAGACTTGTTGTAAAGTCCTCTGTAGTTTTCGTATGCTTTTAACCAACGAGTCTCGTCAGTCTGTCTAGCATCTTGAGCTTGTTGAAATCTATTCTTAATAATGCCAACAAGATTAGTTTGTTGGTTAAACTCTAGGTCAAGACTTTTTCCCGCTTCACCTTCTACTTCTTCGTAGATACTGTTAGCGTTTAAAAATGTATTGTCCTTGTTTGCCATAAAATCTAATATCCAAATGTTGAATCAGACGGCTGGTGGATATCTCGTTTCAATCCCCTCAACCTATCAAATGTACTCGCCATTCGTGGTCTGCTCATTATCATATAACGCAACGCATCATACGCATGGTCTGAAGCATGTGTATCCACATCTTCAGGATTGGTTTTGGACAATGGGATACTTTGTAGTTCTCGTATTAGATTAGGGCAAGTATTAAATATTTGCAACCTAGGTCTACCATTCTCTTTAACCTTTAGGAACTCATGTATCTGAATTTTACCTTGGACTCTGTTCTTATCAGCGGGTCTAAGCTTATGTCCTGCTCGTACTAATGTTTCTCCAACAGTAGGTCCAGTAGTACCTGTTCTTGCCCACGCTGCTGTGTCCAATACACCAGAGACCGAGTAAGGGTCTTCTAGTTCCATACTTGTTATTATACTCCCTAATTCTTCTCCTGTCAAGCCTTTTCGGTATAATTCTCGATATATTATCAAAGTTCCGTCATTTTGGTCCATAATACCCCATAAACAACAGGACTCTGCAGCATAACCATAGTCAACTGCCTTAACTCTTTCCCAATGCATAGGTAGTTCAAAAGGTGTAATGACATGTACAAGTGGAGCAAACTCTACAAAGGCGGCACCTTCTGCTACATCCCAGTTGCCTTCAAGTAATTGTCTACGCTGAATCGGTGGTAGAGATTTAAGCATCTGCTCATAGACCCCATCGTTTGCAAGATAGGGATTATCTGATAACTTAGCTGGTATAAACTTACGAGTTAATCCGTCCATGCCTAGAAAGCTTGTGTTATGTTCTGCTGGTTGTATGTATCTTTTCTTAACCCAATGCGAACCAACACCACCGGGGTTAGCCGTGCAGCGTAAGTACGTTGTGATGGTTGGGTCAGTTGTTCTTAGACGTGAAGCAAGATAGTTCCAACTAAATTCTGTAGGTAGATGAGTAATCTCATCAAACCCTATCCAACTGTAAGCTTGTCCTTGATATCTGTAGACGTCTGCATCTCTTTCAAGGAAACCAAACTCAACCTTTGCACCGCTTGGAAAGTTCCAAAGCTTTTCAACTTCTTTAAACTTAGCTCCGGGAAATGCTAACGGGTATAACTCTCTAGACTTATCAATCATCTCTCTGAGTTCTGGCATAGACCGTCTAAGGATTAGAGCTCTGTGTGCTTTCTTGTGACAGTTACGAAGTGGGTCGATAATCATGGCATATGATTTACCACCTCCGGCTGCTCCACCATACAAGACATCTTTCTCACCTGCAGCAAGGAAGTCCGTTTGTGGACCTTCGTTAGCGTGGAAGATAACCTTAGAGTTTTTTAAGATTTCTTGTAGGGAGTGGGTTGTAGATTCAAGCTCGTCTTCCGTTACAACTTTAGAGGTTGTAGGTTGAGTAGCTTTTTTAAGAACTTCTTGTTCTGTTTTTAGTCTTTGTTCTTTTTGCTGTAAGTTTCTTTTTTCTTTTAAAAGAACTTCTTGTTTCTTTTCTAAAGTTTTCTTTCGTCTTGTTTCAAGAGAAGGTCCTTTATCAGTATAGTTTTTTAAAGAAACATGGCTTAGTTTTCTGCCTGTTTCTTGTGCAATTAAAGTAGAAGCTTCTCTAAGAGAACATTTTTTTTCTTTAATTAAAGTAAGATACTTATGTAAAACCTTTAACTGTTCTGGTATAGGTTTAAAATATCCTGCAATCTCACTGAGTTCATACCCAAATGGAATTGTCTTACTTTTCTTTTTTAAATACTCCGATGGTATTGTCATCTCTTTCCCGTAGTAGTTTTATAAGCTCGTCCCACGGATAAACTTTTTTAGTAACATCATCCCAATGCAATCCTTTGTGCATTAGATAATCCAGATTAAAAGAAGTGCTGTAAGTACACCACAGCCAAAACAACACCCCCAGACTTGTAGGTCTGTTAGGTCGTGTGTATCAACAATACTATTTACTTGTTTTTCTAGTTGGTTTTTTAGCCACTGCATTTGATTTCCTCTTTGTTGGTTGTTTAATTTTAGTGGGTCTTAAAGATTTCTTAAAAAGCTTTCTGTAAGCCTTTGTTACTTTATCCATCCATTTGTTAATTCCGTACATGTTATTTATTGTCCTCCTCCGTTTTATTTTTATTGCCAAAGATTCTTTCCCAATTGTCTCTATAATCGTCTGTATAGAAGCCCGGTCTAGGGTTGGCACCTTTACCACCGTGGGTTTTTTTATAAACAGGAGACTTAAACATTACAGGTTTCTCGTCACTGCCTAGCTGTTGTCCTTTACCTTTAGCCATATTACCTAGTCCTCCAGACTACCACTTCACCTTGTCAGCCCAGTAAGCTGCAGACATTCTTCCTTTCTTAATGTTACGAGCATGTCTAGCTTTGAAAGACTTACGCTTTGCTTTCATCTTATCTGATTCACCTGCTTTAGGTTTCCCTGCAGTAGATGCTCCTTGCTCTCCAAACCTAATCATCTTAATGGTATCGCCTTCTTTTGCTAACACTACATGTGATTTAGTAGCGTGTTTAGGTGTACGCTTGGGTAGGTTGTACCCTGCGAATGTTTCTCCTCTGTACTCAATGCTCAATGTACTATCTTCTCCTCGTTTGTTTCTACCATGTTCATGTGTTCGCTATCACTATCATCAATATAAATACTGTCCAACACCCCAACAACCACCAAACCATTGTGAGTTGCTGCTTGTTCTGCTCTCTCGATTGTCGAAGCGATAATATTAGGTCCTGCAAACGTTGTCCCATAAGCTTCTATTTCAGTCAGAAATATCTTCATACTCAGCATCCTCTGCTACAATGTCTATTGTTGCTTTTTCTGGTAGGATAAATATCCCGCCCGTAACATTATGATTCACATCAACCTTTTCAGTCTTAGAAACACCCACTCTATCTAGAATGGTCTGTGCTGCTTGTAGCTTAATGTTTGCTTGAGGCATCGCATCAGCACTCGACATAACTTCTATGAGTTTAAACGCAGCTCTAGGAGCCTCCCTTGCAAGTACGTTTGAGGCTAAATCTACTATTTCTTGTCTAAGTGCTTGTATAACTTGATAGTGATTGCCAGAGTATCCTGCAAGTTCAGCTGAAAGTTTTAAATCTCCCTTAGTTTCTACTAAGTTATTAAGAAAGTTCTCTTGTTTTTCAGTTAGTTTCCTATTGGTAGGTAAGTTCTGCATATCTTTATTATACTAACTGTACAGTATTTGTCAAGTTTTTTAAAATAAAAACAAATATATTCCAAATTCCCTTGACAAAACAAGAATCTATCTGTATAATACCTTTAGGTCCCCCAGGGTTTATATAGATTAATAGCTTAATAGATTAATAGCATTATCTTTATAATCTATATATATATCTTTACTGTAAGACTAATAGCTACTAATAGATAGTTTAGCTAGTATAGCTCTACTAAACTTAATAGACCTATTAAGCTTTACTAGCTAGACAAGCCCCTTTGTCAAACCATAAAAAAGATTACTGTAACAAACAGTAAAAAGAACAAACACAAACCCAATCCCTACCCCTTCTAGTCCTATTAAGCTCCGCAAAGCCCCGCCAAGCGTGATAGTTAGGTCGCAACTTAACACTTGTAAAGTCTGTAAAATGTAGAACCACTAGTATATATGGTACCAGGTAGGGGTGGTGACCTGCCTACCCCCTGTATATACATACACTATAGACTCGAAAGCCTAAAAAACCCCCGTTTTAACCTTTCAAACTTATCAAACTTTACAAGCTTTTAGAGCGTTGAAATGTTGGGGTGTAATGGTGTAGATTTTTGAAGCTTTGAAAAGTTTTTGAAGTCTTAACGCTCTGAAAAGTTGTCGTGATGTCTTTAAATTATATGTAGTAAGACTTCATAAAACTTAACAGAATCTATATAACTCATTGGGCTATGGTGGTTTATGCAGTATTTAAAGAAGTAACTGTTAAGGATTTAACAAGCTATGAATCTTTTGATGTTAATTACACTCTATGAGCTCTTGAGAGCGTTGCTATGAGCGTTAAAAATTAAAAAGGATATAGGGTATTGGTTAAGATTTTAGAAGCTTAGAATTGATTTAGCTTATTGCGAACAAAAAAAAGGGCTCTAAAAAGAACCCTTTTAATTTTAAAGATATGGTTTAAATATTATTACTCCCTTTAAATTCCATGCCCTCGAATTGACCAAACTTTCGCAACATGCTCAATGCGTGTCTTCTTGCATCTTCATAAGATGTAAAGTATTCATAATCAATAGCTTTAGAGCGTTCAAGGGATTCATTCCCTAAACTAAACACTGATTTTAGAATGACATAAAAATCATTATGCGAATTTATAACTTCGAGATGGTTGACACATTCGCCAAACATTTCAAAATCATTTGAAGTTGCTAGGCTCATTGTTAAACCCTTTTAGCTTTGGTTACTGTTTTCGCCTTTGCTTTCGTGGTTGCTTTCGCCACCGCTCCAACAAAACTCAGGGGCGTTTTTTTAACAGTCTTTAATGCTTCAAGCTTCTCAAGTGGCTGAATCATTGACGCAGTTTTTGTTTCACTATCATATTCTAAAAATGCTTTTCTCAAATCTCTTTGAATAGAAAAGTATTTTTTCTTTTTTTCAGCTTGAATACTTGGAGCGTTTGAAGTCTCATTCGCTAAATGAAAAGCAACGCTATTAATTAAACGATAAACTGAATTAGTTTTTTCAGCGTTTAGTTTTATTTTCTTAGTCATATTTTTTTAAGTTTTAAATTTATTAGACTCAAAACTTGGTTTATCAAATTGCATAATTGCAAAATTGTTTTCACATTATATTTTTATTTTTTTCGAAATGTCAAATTTATTTTTTGACGTGGTTTTGTGCCTTGGTTTTTGTGTCTGATTTTTGCCCTCTTTAATTCTATATAAACTAACTAAATTTTATCACTAATTTATACCCGAATTTGGTTTGTCGTTTAAGCATCGGTGTTTATAGTAACCAGAAGGAGGTTAAGAGTTAAACGCCTGGACTTATACGACCCACAAGGAGCTTAGTGTTTAAGACAAGTTAGTTAAACCCGGTCGTTATAGTAGGACAACGACAAGCCACAAAGCCCACAACCACAAGGGTTTGCGAGGGGGCTTGACAAATGACTAGGGCATATGCCACAATGGAAAAAGTCGAGCAAGAATTATCTTGCCGATAATTTAAGAGGTATTAAACATGAGTATTGAAATTAAATATATGTATAAAAAATATAACGAGTTCGGGTATAAGGAGACTGAGAGCATTCAACAAGTCCGTACTAAAGATTACGCTAAGTACATAGCCAAGGCTAAGACTTACAACCAAGACTACGAGAATGAGTTGTATATCTCAGAGGTTAGAGACTTAAGTCAAACACCAAGACATACAACTTGTTTAGGTTATACAGCTAGTCCTATTAAACTTAATGAGTTTAGATTAAAAGCTAGAGATTTAAAACATTCAAGTCTAGGTGGCAATGCATTCCAATGCATCTACTTAATACCTACATTAGAATTCTAAAAAAGGTTCAAGAGGGCTTGACAAAAGGTTTAACATGAGATGCTACTATGGGTTTGTCGAGGGGCAAAGCTATCTAGCATATTTAATTACTATATAGTTCTATATAGATACTAAACAATAATCTTTATTATTCTTTACTGTATCTTTATAGAGCTATACTAAACTATACAGGAGAGTATATCATGGCGTTATCATTTTCACAACAAGGAAGTACAACTACTTTACCAATCTCATACGGAGGTTTTAAACATAAAGTTATGTGGTTTGTTGGTAATCTTTTTAGATTTAACATCATTAGGATTCGTCAAAAGAAAAAACGATACGAGATTAGAAAAGGTGAGACATTTGTTTCTTATCATTTCTCAAGAGTATCTTTGTTCAAGCAGTTGAAAGAACCAAGAAGGAGACTGTGGTTTAAGAGACATACTAAGACTATGAAAGTTTTAGAGTTGCCGAGTTATGAACACAACAACTTACCTTTCAAAAGATTAGGTAAAACCTGGAGTTAAAAACCCCTACTCTTTCGGACTTAGAGTATAAATCATGACCAACAAAATGGGGTTAGCACATAAAAGAGGTAAGCTATTAAATCTATACCTGTTTTACCTAGCCATTGCTAAAGGTAATATAAACAAAGCCCCACCTAATTTGAACAGCAGACAAATACAAGAGTTGAGAATATAAACACTCAATCAAAATAATATAGTTTGTACTGCAAGGGATACATAGAGAAGCACTAGATAAAATAATTTAAAACATACTACATGTAACTCTCCCGACTTAGACATACGCTATAGATATGTCTTTGAAAATTCTCTTTGTTAGTTTCGAGTAGAAGTAAACTAACACTTTACAACAAAGATTTGTAGTTAGGAGTGAGCCTTATAAAATCCTTTGCTCAGAAGATACCTGTAACTAAAGCAAACACAGGTATGCAAATACTTGAGGTAGCTACTAATCTTGATGTCCAAGATACTTTGGATATCATTGATGAGATTCAATACTACTCAGAGACTTCTTTTCTAGGAAGACTTTACAATAGAATTGTTTATGGGACACCAATGTCTATAAATTCCTAGATTAAATTCGGGGTAAGTGTGGGTATCACTTGAAAACTACCCACTATTTTAACGCTAATATTTATGGAGATATATTATGGCACAGATGAGAGTAAAAGACCAAGACCTAATCGTAGAGCAGGTTGTAAGTAAAATTGAAGCTGAAAAACTTAATGAGTTTAAGGCTCGTAAAGATGTTAAAGGCATTCAACTTCTTCTTGATGAAAGAATTGGTATGATTAAACAATTACACGATAAGTACAAAGAGTATGAAGAAAGAATTAAAGCTGACCAAAAAGAGTTAAAAGAGTTAGTTCAATCCTTTCAAGAAGTTAATGGACTTGACTACTCTAAGTATTCTGTTAATCAAGGTTTTGAATTAGAAGGTGTTAGTTATGGAGTAGGAGTTCCTACATATAGTATGCACTGGAATTTACCTTACAGCACCAAGCGTGAGTTATCTACTAAACTCAGACTGCAAACTATGGGTGGAGACTTTGATGTCTACAAACTTATTGAGGAGTTGACCTCAGAGTTTAGTTCATAGTATAATAATTTTGTAGTTAGAAAGTGAGCCTTATAAAATCCTTTGGAGTCCATTATAAATCCTAGATTAAATTCGGGGACATGGAAAACATCAAGGTTAGGATAAAAGTAAATGAGAACTAAACCACCATGCACTAACTATAAAATGTCCGAGGAACTATCTGCGAGTTTTACAATGATTGTTGCAACAGTCGTAGAACTAATGAAGAGAAGGATATTAAATCCTAGTGTTGGTTTGGGTTAAGCTACCCTTACTGTATCACTAGGCTTACGACCTGCTAGGTAGAGTAGGTATGGTTTGTCAGTTCCATATTAAAAACTGACACTTTCATTAACTAAACCAAGGAGTAAATATGAAATACAAAATTGATATGAAAACTAACCCAACAGCTTTCAAAGGTGCACCTAGAAATCCTTTGGATATTCCAACTGGACCTTTAGATAAACCCTTAACCAACGGCTATGAAGTTTATCAATTTCTCATGGAGAAGTGCAGACTTACAACCCGTTATAATTTCAGAGGTAGACCACGAGGTAAGGGTTGGTTTGAGTCAATGCCTTTAGACAGAGCTGAGAGAATTGCTTTATACATTGATGAGAAATCTGATTATGATAATAAAGTAAAAGCAGAACATGTAAGATTAAATAGACTGCAAGAAATTAGAGAAGAAGTATCTACTCTAAATCATTTAATAAATGAGTACGAAGAAGACCTTCAAGAATCTATCGTAATTGAAACCAGGAGTTAAACAAATGAGCCATTGCGAACTCTGTAACAAGTCGGAAGACGAGCGTAACATTCAAGAACAAGCAGGTTTTAATATTTGCTTATCTTGTGATGGTCTGTATGATGATGAGGAACTTAAACTTTTAATAGGAGAAAAGAATGAGAGTATTAGTAGCTTGTGAATACAGTGGTGCAGTCCGTGATGAGTTTCTTAAACTAGGTCATGATGCTTACAGTTGTGATATTTTACCTTGTGAAAGCAAGTATCTTAACAACAAGATGAGTGGTTACAGACAGAGACACTATCAACAAGATGTGTTTGAAGTTATCAACGAGGGTTGGGACTTGATGATTACTCACCCACCTTGTACTCACTTAGCTGTGAGTGGTGCTCGTTGGTTTACTGAAGGGCGTAAGCCTTGGTCATTACAAGTAGAAGCTTTAGAGTTTGTACAAAAACTTATGGATGCACCGATAGAAAGAATCTGTATTGAAAATCCGGTTAGTGTAATCTCAACCAAGATTAGGAAGCCCGAACAAATCATTCAGCCTTTTCACTTTGGACATACAACCATGAAGACAACTTGCCTTTGGTTAAAGAATCTTCCGAAGTTAAAACACACAGATGTTGTTGAACCAGAGATGGTTAAGATGAAGAATGGTAAGATGATGAACAAGTTTCATTACGATACCTTTAAGCTTCCCAAGGTTGAGCGTAGTCATGTTAGAAGTAAAACCTTTGAAGGCATTGCAACTGCAATGGCAAACCAATGGGGTAATATTACTGACGAATTTAAATTAGAAAATGGAGAATGATATGATGAATGAATATAACAATGTAGCAGTATGTAATCTTACTTTTTACAAGTTTGATGATGATGGGAACGAACTACTAAACGAGGATGGAACAATCAAAGAGTTTGATTTAAAATCCACTAGGTTTAAACCTCTGGAATATCTTTGTGAAGATTTAGATGCTAATGATTTAGAAGAAATTAAGGAGAATGATGATGAGTAAGCCAGTAATAAGAGTTTATTTTGAAACGCCAAAGGGTTCATACTCTGAAGAGGTCGCAACCTTTACAGAAGAAGAGCACTATGATGCCTGTTATCCTGTGTTAGAAAAACTAGCAGAGGACATAGGGTATATATTAACAG
>Ga0115572_10003873_pt1 | contig 11765 bp, 15 predicted proteins | sample COGITO_mtgs_1206_FD_88681 | JGI IMG/M metagenome (GOLD analysis project Ga0115572, IMG submission 88681) | Pelagic marine microbial communities from North Sea - COGITO_mtgs_120607 | ecosystem: Environmental > Aquatic > Marine > Epipelagic | place: Germany:Helgoland, sampling site Kabeltonne... | reverse complement strand
GGGGGGATTTGAACCCCCGTCCGAAAAGCCTCGATTATTACAGGTAACCAACAAAAACAACAAGTTATAGTAGAATCAAAAAGTTAGCATTTCGTGTAATTTCATTGACTGTTGTATTATTTCATGAGTTTGGGCATTATGTGGACAGGTTAACTAAATAACAAATATTACAGAGAAGCATATTAATGGATCGCAAAGTAAAAGGCTCTTGGTTAATTCATCACACAAATAAATTACAAAATATCAATAATCAAGGTCAATATCAAAAGACTTATCTTGCTGGTAAAGCTGGAATATTATTATCAGCTATTTCAGAGTCACATCAAAGCGTTATCCCAAATGACAAGCTAGAAACATTGGCAAACGCTGCCAACATTAATATTGCATTTGAACTCCCTAGATTAAAAGAAGTTTTAGCTGAGCACGAATTAATTGATTTAAGTGATTCTGGGGTAGGTGTATTAGGTATAACTACTTCATCAGCTTTACAACATACTTCGAACATATTTGAATCACTCAGTCCAAAGCCTATAGAGTTTTCTGCAATAGATTTAGCTGAAAAAGTATCTATAAAACCATGTAGCTCTATAGAATTAGCAGAAGAAATTTCTGATACTCATAAATTAGCTAAATTACAAGTTGACCAACTATTTCATGATTCCGAGCAAATAGGCTTTGTTGATGTTGAAAAAATTCAAAATGATGAAAAGGTACTTTTTAATGGAAATCTATTTCGCAGAGAATCTGCGACAAAAATAAAAGCAGTATTAGACTCATTGAATGTTGTGGAACAATCGTCTTTAAATGAATTAACCCAAATGCTTAAAAGAAACTCTTGTGTTTCACATACCGATGCTATTCGCATCCTAGGGCAAGCCTTGTTTAATAAAGTTAATTCAATCGGGTTCTTTGATATAAATGTTGTCAGTAATAATCATGAAGAAGTTGGCTTTTTAACACTTCCCTCCGCTTTTTCTAAGTTTAGTAACTCAATGGTTGATGACGCTTTTGATTTAGCCAAAGCATTTGTTGCATCCCTTACCTATGGTATGACCAAAAGTGACTATGCTAGAGGTCAAATAAGCATGATTGATAGACTTTTAGGTGCTTTAATTGAAGGTAGAGAAGTTGGCCCTGTTGAGGCTATTGGACAAGATTATAGAATGCTTGAACTAAAAGGTGTTGTTTCAATTAGAATAGGAACAAAAGGCGGTCGTAAAGGTCCATTAATGCGATTACTGAAAAAAGAAGTTGGTGAGCTAGCCCTTCAAGCTATAAGACAAGGTGATGTTAGTGAACAATCAATTAGATCTTTGCCTGGCGCAGCAATTACTAAATTCAGAGGTCCAGAAGCTAATAGAGAAATTATACGTAAACAACAAATTATAAGAAGCCCATTTGAAACTAATGATATGATTAACTCCCTTAGAACAGGACGGAGTTAATTATGACAATGAAAATTGGTAAAGGATTTGAAATGGAAGAATATCTTCGTAGCTATTTTCTTCAATCTGGTTATTTCGTAGTGAGAGGCCTACCATTTAATTATGAGGGATTTGACGTTACAGATATTGACTTATGGCTCTACAGCCGAGAGTCCTCTGTAACTCGTAGTGTAACAATTGTTGACATTAAAAATAAAAAAACCCCACAGGCAATTGAGAGAATTTTCTGGGCTAAAGGTCTAAGTAAAGCCGTTAAAGCTGATAATGTCATAGTTGCGACTACAGACAGAAGAAAAGCAGTAAAAGATTTTGGTCGTGACCTTAATGTTTTAGTTCTTGATGGAGTTTTTCTATCTAAACTACAAAAAACAGAAAGAATATTAAATGTTAGATTATCAGATGAAGAGTTTATAAAAAAAATAGATGATTATAATTTAGGTAAACTTGATGGAGATTGGAAGAGTCAAATCCTTAAATGTAAAGGTTTATTAGCAGACGGAATTACTTTTGATTCATGTAATCAGTGGTTAGAAGTAGGACGCTATTTTATTGATCAGGTTTTAACTAAACCAAGCCAAACAGAAGTTGCCCTTAGATGCTTTTATTACTCTTTATCATTATTTGTAATTGGAGTAGACTTTGTTCTAAAAGAATTATCTTTTTTAGATCAAAATGAAAGAATTGAACGTTTAGTAGATGGTTTTACTTTTGGTTCTAAGGGACGAAGCGGCGTTGATAAGATGCTATCCCTATCTTTATCTTTATTAGAGCAATTCACAGATGAAGGGAAAACTACTTCATCTAGAATAAGATCTAAAGTCATGAGTGATTTTGATTCTTTACCTACAACTATATTAGGTGAATACTTTGCCGCTAATGAGGTTGGTAAATCCTTATTTAAAGTAGCTAAAGAGCTAGAACAATTATCCATGTCCCGAACTTTTAATAATCACGCACAAGCTACTATTGAATTAAGGGGGTTAATAGCTTGCCTTTTAGATACTTGGGAAATCCCAAGGCAAAGTCTATCCCAAGCTATAAATCCTTCTACTTAATAAACGGTCCTCAAATTAACATTTAGAAAAGTTTGGTCCAAATTTAATAGCATCTTCTAAATGACTTGGTGCAAAGTGCGCGTAAACCATTGTTTGCTCAATCTTTGCATGACCGAGTATTTGCTGTAAAACTAATATATTACCTCCGTTCATCATAAAATGACTCGCAAAAGTATGCCTTAAAACATGGCTACACTGCCCTTTAGGCAAATTAATATCTGTTTTATTTACTGCCCTTTCAAAAGCCTTTCTACAATCAGCGAATAGTGGTCCTGATTTTTTAGGGATCTCATTAAACAGCTTTTCACTGATTGGGACAGTTCGGTTCTTTTTACCCTTGGTATTAATGAAGGTGATGCGGTAGCTGTCGCCTGATTTGATAACTTGAGAACCTTTTAAATTACACGCTTCACTTATCCTGCAACCTGTTGCCAAACAGATTTTAGAAACGATTAAAATATACGGGTTAGTTGATCGCTTTAATTCATTTAGCAAAGTAATTATTTCGTCTTCCATCAAAAATGAAAGCTCAGTTTGTTGTAGTTTGAAAGGCTTAATTTCAGCAAGAGGATTCGGATATTTTAACTCCCCTACTTCAATTAACTTATTGAACATACTCTTAATTAATACAAGGTCATTATTAGCAGTTTTAGGGCTTATTGGTGTTTCACCCGACATACGTTCACCACGCCATTTAACAAAATCTTTAGCCTGTAAATTCATAGCAATTGGATTTTTCAGCGCTTCACAAATCATTTCTAATTTAGCTAAAGCCCGCTGTGGTGAAGCATAAGTTTGTCCATGCACTTTGTACCAAAGCTGGACTAAATCAGATAAGTGACGGCTATCAATTTTTTCTTGCTTCCAAGGCTTATCTTCCGCCTCAGCAATAGTATGATTTACAAATCGTTGCGCCTCGCCACGGGTAGGAAAAACCTTTCTAATCCTGCGGCCATCAGCCCCCCAAGGACGAATATCAACTTTGTAACCACCATCAACTTTTTTGATTGTCATAACTTTTCTCAAGGCATAAAAAAACCGCTAAAAAGCGGCTTTCATTCGTTTTGTGTTGGAAGCACAAAGCGAAAATCGTTTGTTGTCTGCCAATTAAAAGTATATCCGTATACCTAAAAAGTCAACAACAAATATTTACTTTAAACTCTAGGTAAGTTTAAAAGCGTTATCTGTATTTCTAACAAGGTTAATTTAACAACACAATTTCCACTGAGTCAAAAAAAATTGCATTAGAGTGATATTTATACTATTTTAACTTTGTCGGCCTTTCTGCCCATAGCTACATGCTCCCGACTTTTATTGGGCATTACTTATTTTTCAAGTTGCTGAACTTAGTTTCTGTTGCTTTTACTCTAAGCTTTTTTCAAGTTGCTGAACTTATTTTCTGCTGCTTTTGCTCCAAGTAAATTTAATTCTGATAAAAAACTAAACTCTAACTCTGATAAATAAAGGAAATATTATGCCTCCTGAATATTGGGTATATGCAATGTATGGTTCACTTTTACTACCATTTATTTTCGCCCCTATAGACTCTGATAGTAATAAACCATTAGAAGAATTTGCTAACGAACTGCTAGTGCAATATCAAGCCATAAAGCAATTACCATTGAATAAACGTTTTGATGAAAAGCAAAAGTGGGACTCTCGATTATCTTTGTATCTAGAAAGATGTGAAACTGAAAATCATATCCCTGAATTAAAATTATCATGAGTACAAACACATTTATTTGCCCTGCTTGCAACCTTTTAAATTTCAGGAATAAGGAAAACGCTTACAGGAAATCAATCCGATTAAAGCCGCCAAATATTGATGACTTAATCACTTACATTTCAGAAATTACGATTTGTTCAGGCGTTGATTGCAATCAGGTGACAATAGTTGCGTACATTAAAACAGGCGGATTAAAACAGACAAAAGATGACAAGGTTTTATTTCAGACTGTTGTTAGACAATGACTAAAATGCAGCTTTAATGCTGCATTTTTTCTATTCTTTTGACAATTATCGCTGATGTAGTAACTAGCCTATCTTCATTTAGCTCAGGCAGTATTCCAAGTTCATGACTTTCATACAATCCCTCTTTCACCTCGTTAATTAACGCTTTTATATCAAATACAGGTTTGCTTTCGCTAAACAATAGCCAATCCATTGAAACTTTTTTTTCTATCGAGGCCTGAACACACTGAGGAAATGGAATTGATCCCTTTTTTGCCATTTGCGCGGCCCAGTTACCATTTTTTTCAAAATAAATTGATAACTCAGTTAAGTTTTTAAAACCATATAGAACCCTAATAGTTTCAAACACTTCTTTAGAATCTTTTTGCATTTTGGATACCTACAAACCAAAACCCATACAAAAAACCGTTTGACCGATATATAAAATGGGTTTACGCTATTTTTCATTGAATTAACACTCTTAAAGATAATATAGCATGAGCAACCAATTAATTTTATCTATTCCAGCCCCTATTTTGACATACCAAGAGTATGCACGCCTACAGGGCTTAACGGTTCAATGTGTTGCTAGTGCGGTCTTTGCTGGGAAATTACCCGTCTATACCCCTCCTTGCTCACCAAATGAAAACCCTGCAAGAGTAAAAAAATATATCAACATGATTGCGCTTTATGCCGAAGCAGCCAAAGCAGCAAATATTGATATGGCCTTAACTTCAGATCAGCAGGTTTAAAAATGGCTATTCTATCAGAACAGCAATATTCAGAAGTTTTTCCTTTAAATACAGCTATTAATTTAACTGCTGGTTTGCGCCCTTCTTGCACTGCAAAAGATATATTTGCAAATGTTTCAAAACCAATGAAAGAGCGTTTTTTTGACTTTGAAGCTTGGCGCAATCGCATTTTTGAACGTCATTCAAACCTTGCACACATGCTGAGTACTGGGTATTTCCTTGCTGAAAAATTTAACGATTTAGCAGAGGCAAATAAACGTTTAAAAGCAGCCGATAAGGTTTTAACCATTGGTAATTTCAAATATGGGCATATAAATTTATCTTGCTCTGATGATGAATTAATAGAAATTGCTGAACAAAAAGCGCGTTACTGTGAACTAAAAATTAGCAAACACGGTTATCAATTATCTATTTATAAATTACTTTCTGAATACTTAGCCTCTTTTGATATACAACCACCTGAATTGGCACCCCCTTTTTGTACTAACTTAGCCGCTGACTCACTTAAAGGTGTATTAAACAGATTTGCTGACCCAATTTTTTGGCGCCGTAAATTACGCAAGATTCAGGCATTTACTGTTGAGCAATTAGCTCGTGATTTACGACTTGTGCATAAAAAAGCAAGTGCTTACGTCTCACAGCCTACCATTTATAAGCGAAGAGAAAGAAAGCGCAAATCAGCTGAGTTAATGTCTAACTTATTTGTTGTGCCAAATGAAGCAAACCCATTTGATGAATTTGAAACACTCCAATTAATTATTGAACGCTCTCACACATCAGGAAAGCAGCAAGCAGCCGAATTAATGGTGCGTATTCGTGGTTTTGAAGAGTTAGCTGATATGAATGGTCACCGTGGTGAATTTTATACATTTTCTGCACCTAGCCGTTATCACTCAGTACATCACACTGGTATACCCAACAATAAATATGACGGCTCAACACCACAACAAGCTCAAGACTATTTTAATGGTATTTGGAAACGTGCCCGCGCTTTATTCTCAAAACAAAATTTACGCCCGTATGGATTCCGTGTTGTTGAACCACATCATGACGGGTGCCCACACTGGCACATGCTTTTATTCATGGAAAAAGGCGATGCAATACAAGTTCGCGCAATATTGAGAAAGCTTTGCACGGAAGATACCCCCACAGAATTTAGAACTAGTAGGACTCGTTTTAAGCCTATCAGGATTATTAAAAGTAAAGGCTCTGCTGCTGGCTACATTGCTAAATACATCACTAAAGCGGTGACTGGTGACAGCATAGACAAAGTGATTTGCTCGCAAGCGGGTGAAATGAAAATACTTCCAGCGGATGCCGCAGAACGTGCATCGACTTGGGCGAGCACGTTTGATATTAGACGTTTTCAGCAAATTGGCGGCCCTTCGGTCACTCTTTGGCGTGAACTTAGACGATTAGGCCAAGGTGATACTGGCAAATGTGAGGTTGCAAACGCAATGAATACAACACTAGATACTGTTTCAAAATACGCATTAGAAAAAGTGCGTCATGCAGCTGACTCATCTGATTGGAAAGCCTTTTGCTTAGCTATGGGTGGCGTACAAGTTAAGCGTAAAGAACAAACACTACGCATTCATTACCAAATTCCCGATATTGTAGACCGTATTACAGGTGAAATTAGTCGCTCAGAATCGAAGTCACCTTACTTCACTACAAAATATGGAGACCAGCCAGCTAACCGGATTTTAGGCGTTGCGTGGGATGCTGTTGTAGTAATCACTCGCCGTGGAACTACTCAAATACTCACTGAAACTGACCTTAAAGCACAGCGAAAAATCATGTGCGGTGTATCAGAACAAATACAAGGTTGGCACGATGACGGGCGTTTATTTGCACCTAGTGAAAAAGATATGCAGTTCCTAGAATCTTGTGCAATCGAAGACTACCAAAACATGTGCTTATTCATGGACTACGAAGCTTTGGCTTCTAATGTTTCAAGCGACGAAGTCGCGCCCTTGGACTTGTGTCATTAAGTGTAACTATTAATAAAATTAAATCTAACTGGAGAAATTATGAATATTGAAGGCGCTATTACAGACCTAGTAAAAGTTAACCGTACAGACGATAAAGGCGCTCCCCTGCCTACAACTGGCGAGTTTAAGTTACATACAAAAAACCCTGCTCAAATTTTATCTGTGAAGGTATCTGCCGACCAGTTTAACGATGGAACTTACCAGCAATTAGAGCATTTACAGTCAGATCCTAATGGCTGGGGTTTAAAGCCTGCTTTACTCAATATTGAATATTACGAGGGCGCTAATATAGCTCGTCAAATGGACTGGAAAGGTTTTCGTTTACATAGCTTACCTACTGAAACAAAGCAGGCTAAAAGCTAGAAATGCAATGTATTTATTTGAATGCTGACGGCACATTAACTGCGACAACTGAAACACTAGAACAATGCTCAGGCTATGTTTTAGTACCCAGTCACGAAGCAGCTGCATATGTTGAAAGCATTCAGATAACGGCTCTTGAAATAGCAGAGTCATTCACTTGGGGCTTTGGCCTCATAATCTTTTTCGGGTTCCTGTCCTATAAGGCAAAAGTGGCCCGAATGGTAATTAGTAAACTTTAAATTAAGGAAAAATATTATGGCAGATGTATTCGCAGCTGTAGATTTAACGTCAGTAATGGCTTTTGTAGTAGGTGCAATGGTAATCGTTGTTGGTGTCAATATGGCGTTCAAATCTGGCTCTCTAGGTAAGCGGGCAGTTAATCGCGTATAAGGAACTTTTCATGGGTGGCTTAATAGTCGCCCTTATCCTCACTATTATAGCGATGATAGGGGCACTCACTGGTTTTATAGTTTGCAAAAATTTTGGATGGGGTTGAGATGTCTGATTTTAATGAAGTATTAACACAGAAAAAAGTTGATGATTACATTCTTCTTCAAAAAAAACGAGAAGTGCACCGAATCCTCTATATAGAGTTTACACCAATTGAAAATGATGCAGATAAGCCTTGTAATAAAAGAGAAATATTTTCACTTACTTTTATGAAAGCTCTTGCTTTTTCGTTGCTTTATTCAATTCTAATGCTTGTTGCGCTTCTAACCTTGTCTTATCACATGTAACGTCGTTTCAGACAATTGGAAATATGAATGAAATTATTAACTAAAATACTAGCGCTTAACTCCGCTGTAATTTTTTTATTTTATTTTATCTTTTTTTTTACTTTTGAAGTTCATTCATCTGAACAACAATGCCCTGAGTTTATAGAACCAATTCAGAACCCGATACTAACATTTCCTTCAAATATAACTTTCGTTACTGGGTTTTCACAAAATGATGTTCATGAATTCAAACCATCAAGTAATTACTCTGCTAAATATGAATATGAAAATGCTCAATGGATAAGCATTAACACTAATGAAAGTTGTCCGAATCGCTCACCTATAAATTTAAATATTCTAGGCGCTGAGGTTTTAACAGACCAAAATGAAGCTCAATATAAAGCTTGCCTATATAAGAGCTCCTTTACAAAAACATGTGATATCGCATATAAATTTGATTTGATATCTGCAAAATGTAAGTTAATAAACCCTGACATATGCTCTAGCACACCAGAAACATGTAGTGACGGTTTTCCACCTAACCTTTTAGATTACCCAGATTGTGATCGTCCAGAGTTACAGCAGTGTACTGATGGTTCATACATAGTGAAGGAAACTGGATTGTGCCCTACAGAACCTGAACCTGACCCAGACCCAGAACCAACGCCAGAACCAACTCCAGAACCTGATCCAGAACCAACACCTGAACCAAATGAACTATCTGCTACTGCAATAGCAAAAGAGGTTGATAAAGAGCTTAAAGATAACTTTGATGATGTCGTATCTTCAGTTGATAAAAACACAGATAAAATAGATTTAACTAATACAAAACTGGACACTATAAATACAACACTAGTTGAATCAATTGCGATATCAAATGAAAATCTAATTACTACTACAGATACAATCACTAATGCTTTTCAGGATAGCATGAATGTTTTTGATACTTCATTTACGGCATTAACAGAGTCAAATAATATTTTAAATGACAGTCTCAATAGTCAAACCGAAGCGATTCGTGGAAACTTAGAGGCAACGAATCAAAATATAGATAACCTTAATTCGGGTTTAAACAACTTAAACCAAACTTTATCTCAAAACAACTCAACCCTAACAGACATAAAAAATAATACATCTGCCATTTCTGATACGAATAGCAGTATTTTGGATTCTATTTCAAATACATCTACTACAAGCTCCTTTAACAAAAGCGACTCTTCTAGTTATTGGGACTCATCTTATGATGATGGTTTTTCAGGCGTCTATAACGATAAAAAAAATGAATTTTTAAATACTGGCGTATTTCAATTTTTGCAGCAATTTAAGTTTAATACTGGTGGTTCACCACCTAACATGGAAATGTGTTTTAACACTGGTTTAGTGGATTTAGGCTGCAAAAGTATACCCTTTGATTGGAGTCGCATATTACCTTTTTTGAAAATTTGTATTTTAATTACTGCGGCTTTTACTTGCCGAAAAATTATTTTTGGAGGTTAAATGTTAGATTGGTTAGCTGAAACTTGGCATGACTTTAAGCAGTTTTTATATAGTCTAGTTTTAACTGTTTTTGATATGCTCAAAGATTTGTTTTTATGGATATTTGAGGGCTTATTGGATATCTCAATACTTGCTTTACAAGGGCTTGATACATATTTTGATGGCTTAAATATAGCTTCTTACATCAATCAAATTCCAGAATCTGTTCAATGGTTCTTATCAGCAATCGGCGTTCCTCAAGCTATGACTATGATTATTACAGCGATTACAATTCGCCTATTACTTCAACTAATACCTTTCACTAGATTAGGAAGTTAAAATGATTAACGGTATTCAAGGTAAACCCGGTGGTGGAAAGAGCTATGAGGCTGTAGTTAATCATATAATTCCAACAGTTACTAAAGACAAAAGAAAAATAATCACTAACCTTCCTCTGAATATTGACCATTTTTGCAATGTATTTGGTGAGTATTGTAGAGATCTAATTGAAGTCATTGATGGCCAATTTCATAACTATGGCAATGAGCGCCCTTTTTCAAAAAAAGACCATTATTTACAATACGAAAATTGGCAAAACGAACAGGGTCAGAAAGTATATTTCTATATTGATGAGTGTCATTTAGCAATGCCTTCAACAGGCACTGAAAAAGAATTAACTGAATTTTTCAGTATGCATCGTCATTATGGTTTTGACATTATGTTAATCACGCAAAACTTTAGAAAAGTTAATCGAGATGTACGTGATATGGTTCAATTATCATATAGGTGCATCAAAAAATCACATATGGGGCAGGATGATAAATACATCCTTAAGGTTCATGATGGTGTAGGAACAACTAACTCCTCCGTTATAAATACCCATGAGCGCGAATATGAACAACGATTTTTCCCATTTTATACAAGCCATACTAAAAGTGCAAAATCTGTACTGGAAGCAACTACAAAAGATATTAAAAAATGGTATAACAATTGGACAACTTGGGGAGCACTTTCGATGATTCCATTAGGTTTGCTGGTTGTTATTGGTGCATTTTCATCATCGCCCGATACAGTCGAGTTAGCCAAAGATGCACAATCAAATACTTCCTCTCAAATCAAATCATCAATTGTTGAGCCTAAAGAAACTTTAAAACAAAACATTACCCCATCTGAAAGTAATACTTCTAAAAACGAAGCAAATACTCCTTCAACTGACAATACAAAAAAACACCCATTTTACAAGGTTGACCTTCATATTTCGGGTTGGGCTACATATACAGAAAGAGGCAAAATTACAAAGAACTATTATTTTAGCGCAAGCCAAAATGGCCAACATATTTTCGAAATTTCTCTAAGGGATTTAATATTATCAGGATATACAGTATTGGTAAGATCTGGTTGTATGGTTGAAATAAAGTTTTCTGGTTATCATGACTATATCACTTGCGATATGCCATCAATGGAAGTTTTTGAAGACGAAGATACAGAGCTTGTAGAGTGATGGGAGGGACCCACGAAGTGGGAGGGTCCTATTACCTACAAGCTTGTGGTAACAATTTACTTTTTTGATTGCAAAACCTTTTCCTGGTTATCAGCCGGCTATTTATAAATGATTGCATAAATAACTTTTTGTCCAGGATTAATACCCCTGTTTAGATTGCAATTTATGCGTTTACGCATGTAGGCCACAAGCAAAAATCAAATTGAACACCGCACTCAATTGGCCGCAGCCGCGAAGCGTTCTATTACCAATCATAAGCACAAAACCCGAGCGCAGCGCGCTCCCTTCTGATAAGCCTTTCTTTTGGGAAATATTATTCAAATCTGTTTGATATTATCGATGTGGGCACTAAGTGGACAAGAGCAATAGAAATAAAAAAGCCAGTTAGAGCAATATACTCTAACTGGCTGTTTTGTATCACTTTAAAGTGGTGGAGCTGGGGGGATTTGAACCCCCGTCCGAAAAGCCTCGACCGTCGGTACTACATGTTTAGTATTGTCATTTAATTAACCT
>Ga0115572_10003871_pt1 | contig 11766 bp, 8 predicted proteins | sample COGITO_mtgs_1206_FD_88681 | JGI IMG/M metagenome (GOLD analysis project Ga0115572, IMG submission 88681) | Pelagic marine microbial communities from North Sea - COGITO_mtgs_120607 | ecosystem: Environmental > Aquatic > Marine > Epipelagic | place: Germany:Helgoland, sampling site Kabeltonne... | reverse complement strand
GCCTGTGTACTTTCCAAGCGTTACTTGATCGTTACCTCTAAGATGTAGCCTTCCCGTTCCTGCATCATCTATATAGCTATCAGACCCATCGTGATAAATCTGCAAATCACTGCCAGCACCAAAGATGGCCTTGTCGCTGTCACCAAAGGTAACATCGCCATTCGCATCCGCAGTGACAACCTTAGACGCTTGTACTGTGCCTAATGTAGTAATATCATTGTAGTTAAGCTCTGCTGCTGTAGAGCTTATAGCAACACCACCAATTTGTAAAGCTGTAGAAGCATTAATAGTTGGTGCAGTTGCAGTACCTGTAAATGTAGGATCAGCAGTAGGTGATTTGGTTGTTACAGAATTTATATCTGATGCACCAACTGTTACACCGTCCATCTTGTTTAGTTCTGCAGCAGTTGCTGTAATTGCTGTACCACCTATCTGCAAAGCTGTTGAGGCATTAATTGTAGGGGCAGCTAAAGTTCCAGTAAACGTTGGCCCAGCTACGGGAGCTTTGGTATCTATCTGTGTCTGCACATTAGATGTAACACCGTCTACGTAGTTAAGCTCTGCAGTAGTAGCAGTGACACCATCAAGCAAGTTTAACTCTGCTGCAGTTGCCGTTACTCCATCTAGTATGTTTATCTCTGCTGCTGTAGCCGTAACACCTGTCAATTCAGCAGGAGCTACTGCACCGTCAGCAAGTATATTTCCAGTAGCAACTACGTTTGCTAAATCTCTAGGTTTACCCATATTGTCTATCCTCTATTTATTACGGCTTTGTGGGCCAGTCATCATCAGCTAAATTAGGCCAGTCACTATGTGTTGGTAGGTCACGCAAAGCCTGACGGTAGGTTGTCATACCCGAAGTCATTGTTACATCTGACATACCAGTCCAGTCAGTATCAGCTAACAAGCCATCACGTTTGGTGCGGTTAGATGTGGCAGTAGCTGCATCAAGTGTTGCCTGATAGGCAGTCTCATGCTCCGCTTTGGTGGTTGTTACACCATCCTCAGTGGTATCAGCGAACATATCACGGGCGATATACTTCTCTACCCAATCACCGTTGCTGTTCTGCTCTACGCCATCACGCACAGAGTTCTGATACGCCGTTGTTGTAGCCGCTGGGCTGCGTAACACAGGGTCTATATTCATTGCGTCACAGACATTGCTGTTCCACACTTTTGGAAGAGACATATTTTTAAAGGCTGCTCTCCACTCGCCTTGCGATTTTACTTCGCCTGTTGTGCGTTCTCTGTATTCACTCATTAGATTGATCCTTTCGTATGAGTTTGATGTGTTGCGTATGCGGCTATGCGATTGCGTAGAAGATGAAATCACCCGAACCAAGTGCAGACCCAATACTAAAACCTGCGCTGTATGGGTCTATGTAGTCACCAGAGGTTTGAGCGGCAGTGTCGCTTAGACGTAAGTATGCGTCATTACCTGCTACAATCCCACGAGTAGTATCAAAGACTTCCCAGTGGCGAGTACCATCTGTGCGCTTCCATAGTACAAACCTTGCACCTGACGTAAAGCCACAATCTACGTTGGTAGTACCTCCGTATGTATGGCTAAAGCTCCCCACCTTAGATATACCATTAAGGCTTGCGAAGAGGTAGGCTATGTAGTTACTACCGGACGATCCTACATTGTCGTATCCTCCCCCTGCAGTACCACCGCCTACAGTAAAAACAGAGGATGTTGGCAGCGTGTTTGCAAAGAAGTCAGTGCCATTGTACAAAGGTAAAGAAACTGCCCCATCTGCAGTGTCTAGGCTTAAATACTTTCTTGCGCCAAGACTTGTAAATAAAACTGTCCAACTAGTACCACTGTCATCACGATTCTTAATCCAGATCATTTCTGGTTGTACACCTAGGTTATGAGAAATGTTTTGATTTGAGGTACTTCCGCTGTAACAAACAGCATCAAAATAGCCCGGCGCACGTTTCCACATCCATGAGTAGTAACTTGAGTTTGTTGCAGCATTGTTATAACCAGTATTGAAAGCAAAATTGTCTACCGTACCATCAGATTTTTCCGCATCAGTCGAATTAGGCTCTAGATGCTTAAGCCCCATTAATCTAGTAGGTATCGCCCAATCTTGCGTACCATTATATTGTTTATATAAAGCCATATCTACAACAAAGTTACTTTTAAACGCTGGGTTACCACTAGTTGAACCCATCGTATCAATAGCAAAAACCTCAGTCGCACTCTCAGGAACTTTAGTGCCACGGCGGATTGCCATGTAGATGTGATTAGCAGAAACTACACTTTGTAGACCGTTAGGCAAGATTCTTACTACCTCCCCACCCGCAGACTCCGCATTATTTCGGTTGGCATACATATTTGCATTATCAGACCCAACTGGCATACCCCTCATAGTATCAAGCATGTACCAGTTACCTGCTGCATCATATCTCTTTATCATCACCCACTGTGGCTCAAACCCCAAGTCTACTGTTTGATTTCCATCAATAGTACCACACTTGATAATATCAGCATCACCATCTGGGCCGAACGTACCGTCATTATTGTTGTGTGCGAATAGGTACATTACATAATCATTGCCAGAATAATTACCTGCCGCATTATTTGCAAAGGTTACAGATGAACTATCTGCACTTAAAAACTGTAAAGTATTGTTATCAACACTGTTAGTTAAATCTAAAAATAACCTACCAGTGCCTAAACCATTATCTAAACCCCTATGAAAAACATTCCAAGAATCACTTGAGTTTAATGTTTTTATAATGATCATGCCAACGGCTGATCCTAGATTATGGGATATAACCCTACTTGAATTACTATCCCCAGTGTAAGTAACCACATCAAAGAACTTAGGGGCTTTGCGGAATGTCCAAGAGGCGTGGTCATTTGCATCATCATTAATTGCAGCAGAATACCCAATATCAAAGCCATCACTGTTAAACCCAGTTACCCATGCTGTAGCGTGATAGGCTTGCGCACCTGTTGTGTCTGAATTTAAGTAATATCCTGCGCCACGTTCCGTATCAAAAAGGTAATGAGAATGTGTATCATCTCTAGTCTTTAACCATGTCATGCCACCTTCACCATCAAGGTCAATGCCGTTGGTAATCGTTTGTGAGGTGTCATTACCCTCATACAAATAAGTGCTGAACACATCCTCTACGTTCAGTACATCACCACCTATGCCAGAGGCTGCTGCTGCTACTATTTTAGATACTGACATCTATTATCCCATTGCCTGACCTAGAGTGAAGCCGTAGTAGTTACTTCCCCCATCTACTGTAATAAACGCAAACACATCTATTCCTGCGTTAGTAGCTGTTATTGTAGGTGCTGTTGCTGCTGCCCAGTCTACAGTGCCGGGCCAAGTGATTGTCCTTGCTGAACTGTCTTGCACCACCTTTAAGATAAACGCAGAAGCTCTGCCAGATGCGGCAGGGTTACTAAATGTATAAGTTACGTTCTCAGATAGCGTATGTGTAAACACGTTGCCATCACGTAAGTTAATTGTGGCTGCGTTAGAGCTAGAAGAAACTACTGTACTCTCTTCCGTTGTACCGTTGTCAAAACTTACAACACCGTTAGCGTCTGCTGTTACAGCTTTAGATGCTGCTGTTAGTCCTAGTGTTGTAATATCTAAATAGTTTAACTCAGCAGTTGTTGCTGTAACTCCATCAAGTATGTTCAATTCGGCTGCTGTTGATGTTATTGCTACCCCACCTATTTGTAATGCAGTACTAGCATTAATTGTTGGTGCGGCTAGCGTTCCAGTAAATGTCGGTCCTGCAATAGCTGCCTTTGTATCAATCTGAGTTTGTATCGCAGAAGTTACGCCATCAACATAGTTTAACTCTGCAGTTGTGGCTGTGACACCATCCATGATATTTAACTCTGCAGCAGTGGCGGTTACACTAAGATCACTTAGACTAGAAACTGTAGCTTTAGAGTCTATCTCTCCACCCATACCACTATGACTAGAACAATAGTAATACAGTGTATCAGGAGCATCTTGCTCTAGTTTAACCTGTGTGTAAGCTCCTGCGCTGCCGGGAGTACCTACTGCTGTTACGCCCGTAGAAAATGCACTACCACCACCATGTGTACCATCTGAAGTTGTACTTAGTAGTAATGGATGCCCTGAGTTAGAACTATCTGACTGATCAAACCTATATGTTATTGAAGGTGCAAGTAAGCCTAACTGTTGCACGGTTCCATCAAGAGCATACTTGTTACCACCAGAGTTAACTACAGTAACTGCAATTGTTGCATAAGGTTGTTTGGCATCTACCTGTGTTTGTATTGCAGATGTTACACCATCAACGTAGTTTAGTTCAGTAGCGGTTGCTGTAACACCATCAAGTATGTTAAGTTCAGCAGCAGTAGAAGTAACACCTAAATTAGTAAGGGCCGTAGATGCACTAGTTAAATCAGATAAGTTATTTGACTCTAATAGATAACGAGCATCTGCTTCTGTTTTGGTGTAGTGTGTAGCTAAAGTAAATGTACCATAGGCTACAATGTCTACAATATCTCCCGCTGTGGCACCCGCTGCCAGTACAATCGCTGTACCTGACGTAGCAGTAAAGTCTGTGCCTAATAATAGTTTTACACCATTGAGGTAAACATCTACAAAACCTGCGTCATACGTAGCTGAAAAATTTGTTTGGTTTGCAGTTGCAGTGTATGTGTTACGATCTGTAGTTCCATTTACAGATGAACCCGCTGCAGTAAAACCAGAACCACCATATACCTGCATAGAGTTTGAGGTAGTATTAAAGTAAAGAGTTCCTACTTGAAGGGCATCACCATCATTGTCTACGCTAGGAGCAGATGACTTAGCACCAAGGTATCTATCATCAAACGAATCAAAACTAGCTGCTGCAGAGGTTGCACTAGAAGCTGCTGCAGTAGCGGAGTTACCAGCATTAGTTTCACTTGTAGCTGCATTAGTAGCTGACGTAGCTGCAGCTGTAGCACTAGCCGCTGCTGCAGTTCCTGATCCTACAATACTATCTACATATGTCTTAGTTGTCAAGTCTGCATTTGCACTTGGTGTATATGTAGCGGTAATTTTATTATTACCAGCGGCTACTGCACCTGTCAAAGTACCACCTGCTAAAGGTAGAAATGTATCAGTTGTATATTTCTTAGTTGCTGCGTCTTGGTTAGCTGTTGGATCACCCAAGCCTGTAATCTTGCTAGTACCCATAGCTATAGCACCAGACATTGTACCACCTGCAAGTGGTAACTTGGTTGCTATACTATTTGTAATGGTTGTACTAAAACTTGCGTCATCACCTAATGCTGCAGCTAGTTCGTTGAGTGTGTTTAATGTTCCCGGTGCTGAGTCTACAAGTGCAGATACCTCTGTGTCCACATAATTTTTTGTGGCTGCATCCTGTGCGTTACTTGGATCAGTAACGTTAGCAATTGTTGTACCTGTAACGTCCAGTGTTCCGTTTACTGTTACATTGTTAAACGTAGATGTACCTGAACTTGCCGTTACGTTACCAGTTACATCACCAGTAATATTTCCTGTAATATCACCATCTATATCCCCGGTAATATTACCTGTTAAATTTCCAACAAAACCAGAGCTTGCTGTAATAGTTGTACCCGTTATAGCAGCAGCACTAGACGCACCAATAATAGTACCGTCAATATTACCACCATTAATATCAACAGTTGCCAATGTAGCTTGTCCAGATGTCGATACAGTTGTAAAGCTACCAGCAGCAGCACTAGAAGCACCAATAACTGTACCATCTATGTTACCACCGTTAATGTCTGCAGTTGTTACTGTTGTTGTACCTGATGCAGTTAATGCGGTAAATGTACCTGCCGCTGCAGTAGAAGCACCAATAATAGTGCCATCAATATTACCGCCATTTATATCTGCCGTAGTTACAGTTGTAGTTCCTGTAGCAGTGAGATCAGTAAATGTACCAGCACCTGCAGAAGCTGCACCGATAGTTACACCGTCTATTGCACCACCGTTAACGTCTATGTTAGAAAAGGTAGCAGCGCCTGTTACAGTAACAGAGTCAATGTAACCTACGCCATCAATATATAAGTCTTTAAACTTTAAGGCAGACGTACCAATATCAATGTCATCATCTGTTACAGGGACAATGGCACCATCTTGAATACGTACTTGCTCTACTGCAGCGCCGCCTACTTCACTAAAGAAGCTAATACGATTGTTAGTTGTGTCTACTACTACTTTGTTTAACGCATCTGCGTCAGCTATTAAGGGTACGTAACCACCTTCAGTGGAACTACCATCGTGTTTGTGTCCAGTAGCTAAAGCAAATGCGTCACGAAGGGCGTTATACTCTGCGTTTACTGGTGCTGCTTTAATAACCGCATTAGCAACAATGTCAGCTGTTGACTGTCTTGAATAACCTGCCATTTACAATCTATCTCCTACTCCAAATGTAATCACTAGACCTTGGATACTGTGTGATGCACTTGTGTCATTAGTTACGAATTTTAAGGACGCAGACTTACCTGATCCCGATATGTTAGTACGTTGAACGGGTGAAGGGTTCCCATCAAATATTGCAGTACTATTGTATTTAGCTTCGTTATAGTATGCAGCCGCACCTTCTGTTGTTAGTGTAAAGTTTGTCGGGTTTAATGTGTTCACATCTTCATAGTCGTAAACAGCTGACATAATAATTTCATTGTTACCTTCAGATCGTAAGTAGGTAGCTACTGAATAAAATATCTTACGTTGCTCTGGGTCTTGCATGTGGAAAAAAGGAGTTTGAAATTGACTAAAAATCTCGTTACCATCAAAGTTAAAACCCTCTTCTTGCTTTTGGACTTTTCCTGCGCTGTCTCCATGAATAACAAATTCATACTGTCCTATATATCCACTATCTGCGCAAGTAGCTGTAATACCTAACATCTGACTATACTCAAATTGTAAGCCATTAGGTGTTTGTCTAAAGCCCCCAAGAATACCCTGTGAATCGGCTGATGCAAAAAAGTAACGAAATTGCGTCTTCTGCCGTATAACTACTGAGCTTAGACCTTCTAAGTCAATATCAAATACAATGTCAGTAAAGATAGACTGAATGTCTTTAGACACTGTTTCAAGATTAACGTCACCAATTTTATCAGTACCACTGACAGGACGTAAACCATCTTGAGACAAGAATAGTAAGTCGCCACCAATTTCAATAACGCTGTCTGAGGCTAAACACCCAAGGTCATCTGTAACATTCTCAAGTACAAAGTTAGCTATATTGTTACCTGTCAGCTTGCGAATATTATTACTACCAAACACGTATAACGCATCACGAAAAGGTTTGACTGCTACAACAGGAAAGCCTACATTAATAACTCCTGCACCATCAGCAGCAGCAAAACTAGTTTCATCATAAGGTGCACTAAAATAAAGGTTTGTATTTTCGTTAGGATCACCAGCTAAGAACATGTGGTTTTGAAACACTGCAGAAAACTTAGGGTCATCAGGTGCATCAGCATGTGTAATTTGAGTGTATGTACTACCGTCATACGTAGCTGCAGGATTGATTCCGTCAGTAAGTATAATCTTTGCAGCGCCCCAGTTGTACTTTGTAAAACGTACCTTAGTAACACCTACCATTGTGGGTGAACCAGAGGTAGATACTGCAACCCACGCATCTGTAGAGTTATTCCAGTAGTGTAAATAGTTATTGCCACTAGAAGGTTTACGACAAGCAAGAATGCCATCGTTAATCCCATTAGCTACGCAAACACCTAAAACGCTACCTGTGCCCGTTACTGTACCATAGTCGTTAGTAAATCCATTAATCTTACGATAGCCACCCGTAACAGATGGTTCATAATTAATTAGGCTAATAGCAGAACCCGGTTGATTCTCACCTTGTGATAGCACATCACGACTAGTGTTCAAACCACCCTGACAAAACACTTTAAAGGAAGATAGATTATCAGCCATTAGACCACGCTACTAAAAGTACTATTTGCTGGGCGTTGAATTACTGTAGAACGAATGTATAAGTTATCGTCCATTAAAATACGGCGCATCGCCTTAATTCCCTCTTCAAAATTTCTTTGGTGCATAGCTGCGCTTTGTTCATTACTACGAAAACGCATGATAAACATAATTGCACCATCAATAACTACATGCTTAAAACGTTCAGGAATAATCATTGTATCAGTATACAGAACAAGATCATCGGGGTATGTAAAATACACATACTCAACATCGTATGCAGCATCAGTTAATGGGGTAATACCAAACTTCTCTTCTAGTGTTTGATACACGTAGGTAGGTTTGCCTGTCCCATTTGTTTGATCAGCTTCATCATCTTGTGTGCGATAGTTTTGTAGATAATCATTATATGTTAATGTATTTAAATGTCTAGGGGTATTATCCAACCCGGTAGTCTTTTTTAGAAAAAACGAATCCCAATCTACAGAACCCATATTAGCTGGAAAGTCATAGGTTCGTTGTGCCGTAGTTAAGGTTTGAGTAAATGTTGTTTTTAAAAAGGGAAATTCTTGTCCATCTTGTAGGATAAGACGAATGCTACTGTTTACAGCATCTTTAGCAAGAGCTTGTACGTTACGTACAGTATCAAAGCCATCACCAGCAGTATCTAGTGTGACCTCGTTTAAACGTCTTAGTGTATCGTTTACTAGTGTAATGTACGTAGTTGCCATTTAAATAACCTTTAGATAAGCTGAGAGGGGCAAGTTTCCCTGCCCCCCAATTAGTTTATTTAAGCGTTGTCACGACTTACTTCATCAGCAGTCATTTCGCCTAGTGCACTAACGTCCATCATTACAGCATATACACGTAGTGTACCTGCACTAAATGATGCGCCGCTGCCTGCAAGAGTTACGTCAAGTGTATCTGCAGAAGTGATGACAATATCACCAGCTACAGTAGCGGAAGGAGCATATGCCCCATCAGCAGCACCGTCAATATCAAATGCAGCCACGTACTCATCAGCGTCTACAGCTGTGCCTAATGTAGCAGTAGCATCTGTACCAGTGTTTTGAGTAGCAGAAGCTGTTACTTGAATACCTGCTGTAATAATTTTAGTATTAGCAGGTACAGTAAGAGCCTGTACTACATCACCGGGGGCAATGCTATTTGCAGTTAGGTCAATAGTTTGTTCAACCATATACGCTTGACGACCACGTGAAGAACTCCCGTGTGCAGGAGCTAGAGTTGCAGTAATAGTAGCCATTTTCTATTCTCCTTATCGTAAGTTGTAGAGTGCATTGACCAACGCCTCTGGGCGAAGAATCTTGCGACCATATAGATGCATACCACGAACAATGTCAGCGAAGCTGTCAGGGTCACGATATGTTTCTGTTTTATTGATCTGCTCTGCAGTTGCAACAGCTGAACTGTGACCACCTACGATAACACCGTAGTTAGTTGAGCCAGAAGCTGCGTTTGTTGCAGGGCCAGTACCAAAAGTTGGCAAGTTGTTAGACACGTGTACTTGGAAACCGTGCAGGTTGTTTACAACAAGACCATTACGGATACCACCAGATTCACCGAAGTCTGAATTTTGAAGACGAGAATCTTCATCACGCAGGATTTCCATGAATACTGGGTCAACAACGAGCCAACGACCTGTTGTGTCAACGTTTTGCTGGTCTAGCTTACGAGCCATACGAGCAATAAGTTGTAGTGGGTTTGCTTCACCTGCAGTTGAAGGTGTAGCAGTTGCACCGCCTGTACGTGGCAATAGAGCAACAGTGTTGCCACTAGAACCGCCATTAAAATCAGAACCATCTAGCTTCATTGAAGCAAGCAATTCGTCTGAACCTGCAGTTGATACAGCAACACTACCGTTAGTAGTTGTGTTGGCAGTATCAGCATTGCCGTGCAGTGCAGATTGTTTGTAGCCTGACATGTAGCCAAGAACGTCTTGGTCAAACTGGTCAGAAATACGATATGCAGCACGATCCGAAGCAAGGCTTTGGAAATTGACGTGACTATGAGCCTCCTCAATATCGTCAACCTTGAAAGCAAAATAGTTAGCTTTATCAATGGTTAACGAGAAGTCTTCATCGTCAAGGTCTTGTGGCGTGATCGCCGTACCACGTGCATATTCTTTTACGGTGATCTCAGGTTCTTTAATAATTTTAACTGAGTCACCCATGTTAGCAATCTCTCCGAAATAATCAGAGTTGGTAATTGCTTCAACAACAGATGCCTTGCGGAACGCAAGTTGCACCTGTTTGGAGTAGATTACTGGTGAAAAGTTACCGTTAGGTAAATTACCGTAACCGCCTGCTGATGTAAATGCCATTTGAACATTCTCCTATTAGCAAGAACAGATGCAGAACACACAGATACTTATATTGGAGGCTAGACATCTTAGGGTGCGTAAATTGTAACACTTGGCCTTTGCATTACATTTACGGGCCATGATTTACTAGGTAAGTCCGTAAGGTCTGTTGTTTGCTTGGGGAATATATGTTACGTAGGTATTCCATTTCTGGGGCTACATAACATATTATACATATAGTTATAACACAAATAACTATAATGTCAATACTTATTACCTAGCTGAACCAGATAAATCGTAAATAAAGTTTCCAGTCCGAATAGCTTCCATGATCTCGTCTGATCGTTTCTCGTATTCTTGTGGAGACATCTTCTGTACCTGAGATTCACGGATAGCATTTCCCATAGCATCCGACTGAGGTTTACTGCGTTCATTCCGTGTACCCACAGAACGTGCAGCATCTTTTGATGAAGCAGACTTCTTAGTTGTAATATTACGATCTGCTTTATACAGATCAATTGCACGTCCTGCTGAACGAGCGTCTGCGTCATTTTCATATAGGACATCTTGAACCCACTTAGGTTGTTCTTCTGCCCACTCGTGAAAGTCATCACTGTTGCGAATGTCACCAAAGTCAGGGTGTAACTTCATAAGTTCAGCTTCTGCTTTATCACGTGATGCTGATGCTTTCATCTCATCAATTTCACGAACACGTTCTTCAAGACCTTGCGATTGTTCTTTTGCTTTTTTAATTGCAATGGTCTCAACGATAGCAGCTACATCTGGATACTTAGTTGTCCAAGCTTCAATGTCTTCATCAGACTTTGGTAACTTAATTTCTTTTTTAGCTGCAGAGCTAAGTTGAGTTTCAAGAGCTTTGATACGATCTTCGTAGTCTTTTTCTTTTTGTTGTTGGTGTCTACGTAGATCACCGTAACGTTTCTTAAAACTTTTTTCTTCTGCATTTGCAGGTTCAGCTTCTTTAGGTTCTTCTACCTGTTCAGCTTCACCCTTTTGTTCCGCTAGTAGCTTTTCAAGTTCTTCTTCTTCTTTCTGTAACCGTTCTTCATTTGTATACTTACGATTAGCAAAAGCTACCTTTTTTGGTGACTGCATTTCTTCAGCCATTATTTGTTGTTCTGACATTATATGTCCTCTCACTGGGGCCACCGTAGCCTGTTGGTAGGGGGATGGGTAGGCCAGTCATATTAGTGTTTATAATTAGGCACACTAAACCTAGTCGTTGTCATCTCCGAAACCAAAAGCGGAAGTAATACTATCCCAGATTTTTTCAACAACGTTTTTCTCAGATGATGTAGATGCAGCGGTTGTACCAGAGCCACCATCATCATTATTAGCTTCATTTACAGTGTCTGCTACTCTATTACCTTCACTGTCAAATAATTTTGTTGCTTGTTCCTTATCGTAGGCGCTTAAACCTTCAGTAGATTTTCCTGCTGCAAAATCAGCCATTTTATTATATCTATTATTTATTATTTCATAATGGTTTGC
>Ga0115572_10003868_pt1 | contig 11772 bp, 7 predicted proteins | sample COGITO_mtgs_1206_FD_88681 | JGI IMG/M metagenome (GOLD analysis project Ga0115572, IMG submission 88681) | Pelagic marine microbial communities from North Sea - COGITO_mtgs_120607 | ecosystem: Environmental > Aquatic > Marine > Epipelagic | place: Germany:Helgoland, sampling site Kabeltonne... | reverse complement strand
GTGGGACTGGCAAACGCCAGAGATGCTTGAGGCTCAAGAACAAGATGCGAATGCGCAAACTGACGGTGGAGGCGGCTCAATGAGCACGTTCCTGATTCCGCTGTTTTGGCTGACCTTGCTGCCGGTTGTGTTCTTCCTTGCCAAGAGCAGTAAAGATTCTAAATCTAATTAAGTCACCACCCTTGACTTCCACATCAGGATCCATTTTCCAGAAAAGCCATATATCTTCAAATCCAGGGATTTTTATGTCGCGCTATCCTTCGAATGTGGGCCATTTAAATTGTTCACCTGGGTCAATGTTCCAGAACCGTCAAGAATTAAGCGAAGCTAGAATTCATGGTCCAATCCAGGCAGGAATTTGGAATGATGGGTCTGAATATGCAGTATCCATCGTAGTAAGTGGTGGCTATGTTGACGACGAAGATAGGGTCTCATCTCTACTATACACTGGACAGGGTGGAAGAGATGCTGCAACGGGAAGGCAGGTTACTGATCAAGAATTAAAGAGAGGTAATCGTGGCCTATTCAACAGTATGAAACTGAAATATCCAGTTCGAGTAATTCGAGGGTATCAGGTTACTCACGGGCCATCAAAGGGATATCGATATGACGGTCTCTTTATAGTAAAAAGAGCAATTGTTGAACATTCCATCGACGGCCCTCTTATTTGGCGGTTTGAGTTGATTTCTCAGTAAAAAGTGATTTTCCCTTCAAATTATATTACCTGAATTCTTTTTAACTCGTATTGACACGTAAAGATATGCAAGATCCAGATTTACTAGTTTCTGAATTTCTCAAAAACGGAAAAAATCAAGGACTAGAGGAAAAACTTCTCCTGGAGGTATTACAACATCTCATGGCAAATCAATTCTTCCCAGCTGGTGAGAGAACCCATATACGTTTAGAACTTCACCGAATTCTCAAAAAGTATGTCAATGGTGATTAAATGAGACTTACTCATCTCGTTCTTTCAAATATTGGTCCTTTTCGTGGAAGGCATATCATTGATTTGAATCACTCAAATGAGGCGACAGGTTTTGCTATTTTTGCTGAAAATGGCAGAGGTAAAACAACGGTGTATAATGCGATGCGATGGTGTTTGTTTGGGGAAGTTAGGGAGCGTGCAAAGACAGTAGCTGGTGAGCGAATTGAAGGTTCTCTGCGCCCAATCGTGGGTGATGAAGGCAAAATTCTCATGAACGACCAAGCATATCAATTCGATTCACCCCAGGAAATGTCTGTCGTATTAATCGCTGAAGGACCAAACGGAAGAATTCAAGTGTCTAGAACTGTATCTTCGACCAAATTTGTCAGGAAAGACAGTGAGCTGCGAATGCAGTTAGATGTGACCATTGGTTCAGAGCCATTACAAACTGGGAACGAAGGTCAAGAGTTGATTGAATCTTTTTTCCCTCGTGAACTGGAAAGGTTCTTTTTTATCGATGGAGAAGCTTTGGAAGAGTATACGGAAATGATGCAATCCAGTTCCATAGACGGATTACAAAAAGAGGTGAATGCTGTTTTAGGAATTCCTGCACTTGTAAAAGGGGAAGAAGATTTGACAACGATTCGGCAAACTTTGAAATCTAATATAGACAAGTCATCAAAGGCTTTGAAACAATCATCCGCTGCTCGTGACGAAATTTTGTCGGTAAAACGAAAACTCAAAGCAAACTTAGAACTAGTTGCGAAGAAAGAAAAAGAGCTGAAAACCCTTTCCGAAAACTTAGATTCTACAGTCGAACAAATGAAAACTCACGACGAACTAGCACCATTGATAGAAGAATTAAAAATAATTGACACGCAAATAGAGATGGTGAAATTAACTTTGGCAGAAGCAGCAAAGGACAAAGTCGCAGAAGCGAGGTATGCCTGGCAAGTTTTATTATGGAGTCGTGCTGAAATTCTGCACTCAAAACTCTTAGATGAGCAGAAACAAATGAATGAAAAAGAAAGAAATATTCAATCAACAAATGAAGATATTGAACGTTTAACCAAGAGTATTACCGACGTAACAGGTATTTGTGATAAATGTCACCAGCCTCTTCCGGATATCGAACTCTACCGCGATTCATTAAAGAAAGAACTCGATAGGCTCAAATCGATCCTTGTTGAATTTGAATCACAAGACATTGATTCCACCAAGGATTTAGCAATTAAAATTGGAGATATTGAAAAACTTAGACCACAGAAAGACACCAAAGAGAGAATTTTGAACAGTGAGTTGAAATGGAGCAAGTTAGTAAAAGAATTCGCAAATCTTGAAGAGCGGAAAAAAGATTTAAATTCCAAAATTTCGGATGAAGCAAAGACTAATGTCGCAGAACTTGGTGAATTAAAGGGCCGTCAGGAAGCAACGTTAACCAAACGAGAACAGGACCTGAAAAATGCACGAAAAGACGCTGAATTATCGGAATTGGGATTGAAACGTCTTAACCGACTTTCTGGAACAGTTTCAGAGGATAAGGAGAGTCTTGAGATTAATCAAATTGTGGCCAAACTGCAAATTGCAATAAAAGACACAATCTCCTCTTATCGGGAAAAAGCACGTTCAGAGGTGGAAAAGCGTTCGAGCGAAGTCTTTGTAAAATTGATAAATGCTCCTGATGTATATACTGGTATTAAGGTGGATAAATTTTTCAAGACTCAAATTCTAAATTCGAAAAAGGGATTTGAACGTTCACCTTCTAGTGGAATGGTTAGTATGATGACAATAAGTATTATCGATGCATTGCGACAAGTTTCTGGAATTGATGCCCCGGTCTTCCTAGATACGCCGGGGCGCTCTCTTGACGAAAAACACAAGAAAGAGTTGCTTGAATATTTTTGGCAAAGTGAAGGACACCAATTCTTAATTTTTGCACACAGTGGGGAGTATGGGGTTGAAGATACAATCAAAGATTTCAAAGGTAAATTAGCCAAAGCTTGGACTTTATCTCTACCAAGTGACCACAAGAGTTGCTATGTTCCAAACTGCGGTAGTGATGATGTTCTTCATGATGCTTATGCGAAGAAAAATACTTGTCAAACATGCCAACATGAATGGGATTTGACATCGAAAGAGACAATGATTCTTGAGGTGAAAACATGACAGAAGATATCAAAAAAGGCAGTGTTGGAATTTCAGAGAAATCTCATGCATTACTTGTAAGTCTCGTCAACAATGTTGAAAATCGATCAAATGATCAGCCTTTCGAATCGATTGTCGAAGCATTTAGATTTGCTTTCTCACTAGGATTTGCAAAACAAAGGAAAAAAGAAAAATCAGGATCTCATGTTACTGTAGCACCTCGTCAGTTTGTAGTTACAGAGTATCTAGAACTTTTGAGATTTGAACTTTCCACCTCCAAGAAATCATTAGGTGGACTCATTAGTGAATATGCAGAAGGTGGTTGTGAACTTATTTCAGAAGCTAAGTCGGCTCTGAAGCCAGTTCTACATCTTCTTGATTAATGGCGTCGGTTCAAAAGTTTCCATGCGGTATTGAACGTAAAATAAATTCACTCAGTTCGGGATTGTATTGCTTAATCTTAAGCCTCACATTCTCAAGAATACTTAGTTCATTTGGTAAAATTCGAAGTATATATTCATCGTATTCTTTCCATATGATTGTTCTTAGAGTATTTTTCTTGCAATCCATAAACAAGTGCATTTCAGTTGCAATTTGCGGCATAATGGAACCCACCGAGTCCATACTACCTTCCAACGATTCACCTTCCTTGGAATATAATTTAATTTGTATTCCGCTTTTTGGTTTACCATGAAGGAAGAAATCACTGAATGCTGAACTACCGTCTAATTTCAATTTAGTATGGTATTTACCCGAGATCCTCCTCCATTCTATCACGTCAATAGCATTCATTGGAAGTGACTCCCATTCAGATGAATATGACACTTCTTTTATGCAAGATTCCTTGTTCAAAACTAACTTTTCGATTTGTCCATACGTATTCCACAAGCACGGATTATCTTCGTTCATTTCCAACCCATAATGAGGTTGGCACACTGAACAAGGCGCAACATAGTATTCCTGATCTTCAAGCGCCTGTTTGTTCAATTCGATACATGTAAGGTTCTTTTCAGGATCTAAGCCAATAGCAGGTCCAAATCGAACTCGAATACATGAATCATCTAAGATGAAATTCTGCATTTCTTTCGCACCAGATGAATGTTTATTTTTCAGAATTTCACGTGTATTTTCGCAATGCATTTCCAGTATTTTGAACGAATCTATGGGTTGAATGAGACGGACCAAAATTACTGCAGAACCTGAGGTTTTGAACCTAGTCGATGGGGCTCTTACCCTGGCCCACAAGTCTTTCAAAGCATGATTTTCACATACTGATTCTATCGGAACTGGAACTCCATTTTGTTGATAGAAAGATGAATGCCAAATCCCTTCTAATTTCCAAATATTAGCTAAATCGAATGCAGAGATTACCCATTGCTGAAAATGTGATGCACGCTCTCGTAATTTCTGATTACGTAAACGTTCGATTACATGGAGCGGTAGTTTCCGTTCAATTTCGGGGTTTTCGGCATCAATATCTTCAAAACTTTCTTCTTCCTTAGGATTATTTTTTGGCTCCCAATATGCGGGTATCGAATCGATTTGAAGAGCGATAATGTTTGGCGAAATCTGAATACTGTTTGATAATAAGTCCCATAAACGTTCAAGCATTTTTTCAACTCCTAATTCAGCGCGGAACGGACTCGCCCTTGCTTGGGGTGTAATTATTCCAATAGCATTACCAGTGACCCTTCTTTTGTTTTGTTCTTTACCTTTCCAATTCGAATTGCGACTTACTCTCCCAAATGCCTGATACAAGTCCTTAACAGAATAAGGTCGACCGATATAAGTTATACACTGAAGGTCTGATTTATTTATTCCCATGCCGAAAGCAGAGGTCCCCACAATACCGCTTAATTTGTTTTCAACAAAATTTTGGCGTAATGAACTTCTTTGCGTTCTTGAGGTTTCACCAGTATATGTCATTACCTTACCGAATTGATTTAATTCTTCTTTCATTCTTTCAGCATCGCTAGGAGAACGCGTGTAAATTAAAAATGGGGCTTTATTGAGTGAATGAAACTTAGAATTATAATCCCACCGTGCTGCACTTACAGCGAAATCTGATGGATTTTTCAATTTGTCATTCACTTGAATATTAAATACAATATCTTTTCGAATTTCCATTTTACGAACAGTATTGACCTGATGGTTGGGGCAAAGAAATGATTTGATAAAATCTTCTTCTGCATTAGATATTGTTGCAGACATAAACAGTAATCGCAGATCAGGGTTTACTCGTCTCAAGTCCCGAATAACACTGCTTAGCATCATAAACTGTGGGCGAATCGTCACTCCCCAATCACTCACAATGTGAGCCTCATCAACCACAAAGAGAGAGAATGGTTTCGATTTACCTTTGACCCCTAATCTTCGAATTGTTTCCATGAGACCAACTCCAGCTTTCATGAGTAATGTTTCTGGAGAGCAGCATAAAACATCGATTTTTCCGGAAAGAAGTTGATAGTTGATCTCGTCAATATCAAACAGTTGGCTGCTTCTTAGAAATTGAATATTTAATGCTCGCCCATCTTTCTTTATCATTGACTGACTCAATTTTTGGTAGTTTTCTTCTTGGTCATCAATGAGTGATATCAATGGAGAAATCACCAATGTTGGGCCGATTTCCTGTAAAGCTAGTGTACATGCTTGACTAATCAGCGTTTTACCATAACCAGTAGGTAATGCAGCAATAGTCGCTGAGCCTTTATTCGAAAGTACGGAGTGAATTGCTTCTTTTTGTTCATCTTTAACTTCATAATTCGTAATACGTTCTATTCTATTGATTCCAATTTCAGTGCGACCCAAATCTTCACTCATCTCTAAATTCACTTTTTCTTCAATTCCAGCTTGTAAAATCGGTAATTCCGGTTTATTGGACATGAATGAAAGGAGTATAGAACGCTCATATGTTAGTTCAGCACTTTCACAGAGAAAGTGGAAATCACACCCGAAACTTGCCCATATAGCTTTGATATTTTTGAATAGTTTTTCAGATACAACTCGCGATTTATTCTCGGGAGATTTTAACCCTGTTTGAGGTTTAACCATGTCATGCAGGACATGAAACCTTGTTCGAAGAATTTGTGTTTCGGATGTAAACAGAGTTTCGACCTGAGGTGAGTCTATGACTGACAGCAAGCCATCTCTGATTCCAGGAAGGGGATACCAAATCTCATTAATTTCATGGACTTCTATCCCGCAATCACATGTTCGAGGACCAGTTAGAGTTTTCAGATGTTGATGGTCACAGGGCATCATCAGCAACCCCAGGTTCAATACTCGAACGGTCGAGTAGCAGGTTTCCTAGTTCACAAGAAACCTCAGGGAGCAAGGTGCATGCATGGCATGACGCTCCATTGCTTGCCGCTCTGTCATCTTCCGGTTCGTGTGACCCACAAACTGGGTCATTTGAACAATAATTTACACTTTCCAGCGTTCGCAGAATTATGTCATAGATCATCTCAGGAGTCGCAAGAGAGCTCAATCCACCTAATGTTCCTGCATTTCCAGCACCTGTTACATAAATGAGAACTCCAGCACGATCGACACGACCACCTGGGCGCTTGTCAAGGTACAATCTTTCCGACAGTGAGCTCATGGGGTAACCTGCAATTGTGCATATTTCTTTCATAAGTAGATGGCTAAATGTGTGTAATACCACTATTTTTGAAACATCGAGGGGTTCAGTAAGTCTGATCTGTTCTTTTGTTTCAGGCCAAACTTTGTTGGCCCATACCTCGGTCATTGTAGCAACGCGTCCACTCTCCATGTACCGTTGTGCGAGAACGTCGAGCCATTTGAGGTCAAGTCCGAAATAGATCCCTTCTCCGTTTTCATATTCTGCTAATCCCCAAGGATTACCCTGCTCGATATCCCATATGGGAGCAGGTTCATTTCCACCGTTTCGAGTGACACCAGTAAGTATTCGAATTGCTCGCATTTTATCAATACGAACTAATTCTGATAGAGGGAATGAATCATCATTCCATCCTTTCACACCAGATTCTCTCTTTTTGTTGACAATGATCTCTCGACAAAACTCGCCAGTTTTTTTTATCCATGAATCCTCATTTGTTTTTTCTGTGAAACCTTTCAACTCATCTCTTCGCATTTTATCAAGATATTCTTCCGGAGTTCGGTTGTTGACACTGAGATAGTGAGCTTTAGCATCTTCTAACAATCGTTTTTCATCAAGAGACATTCCGTCCTTTGAGAGGTAATCCGAACCTGCAAGCTCCCTCAGTAATTCCTCAGGATCTTCAAATTCAGAGTTTAACTTCTTTTCCATTCCATCAACAGAACTCCGACCCAAAATCCCCCACAAGATTCGATTTCCCGAATTTGCCAAATGCCATTGTGCAGGTGGTATCTCAAGAGAAAGCCTCTGTTCTCCAACTCCAACACCCGAGTTGCCTCGATCAAGATGACGTATCTTGTGAGTCGCTCGCTCTTCATCTAGGTTTGCATCAGTAGAAACTGCAGCAATCGTATGCGACGCACGTTTTATCCAAGGTTCGTGTTCTCTGCATGTCCAGCCTCGATCGGCACTACCATAGCCCATTAAACTCGAACTGCCTTTACACTCCATACATGTCACTTTCCACGAAGAAACGCTTGTAGAACCTGACGGTCGATCGACAAAAATATGTTTGAGATCGTTAGTATTTCTTCGAGAACATGTTTCTGAATGATTTGCACCAATCCATCGATTCCAGTTAAATGGATCTATGTGGCCCATGCTACACACGCTAACGAGAGGAACTGGTGACGTAGGATTGTCGCATTGCGGGCAATTTCCATCGTGCCTAACTGCAGAGATATGACCTTTCTTACACAATCGGTGATATGGCAATCGATCTACAGTAATGATTCCTTCTGTTTTCACATCTCGTGGGGGTCGGTGGAATCGCATCTTCCTGTTGTTGAAACGTTCCTTGCCAAGCTTATCACCAAGATATTCCAGCAGTGGGCTCTGATATTCGAGTTTGCTGCGTTGTTCGTCATCTATAGCCCACCGATTCAGTGCTAACGTCATGTGCGTTCCACCGTCTTCGTCTTCCCAGAGAAGCCCAGGCCCTGAGCGGAAAAATAATTGTCGAGATGCAAGTGTAGTGAATTTCCAAGCTTCTTGATTTTCACGAGGTTCATTGCCAATTGGAACGGGAACGTCTACATCCCGCATTGAATCGAGAATTTCCCCTCTTCCTCCCGATAACCGCATGACTTGATGACCCCATCCAGGTTTGTTTCGCCGTGCTCTCCAACCGATTTCCTCCGAGGTCTTGATAAAATGACGCAAATCGTTGTACATTCTGTTCAGTGAATCATCAACTTGCTCCAGGTGAAGTGAGTCCGAGATGCGCTCACTTACAATGCTGAGGAAAGCCTCAACCTTTTTCCGTAATTCTCGTTGATTCGATTCTTCACGAAGCGCTCGTATTTTCTTATTGTCTGCGAGAACAGGAACGCCGACTCTAGCGAGCAGCATGAGTATAGAGCGCATAGCTCGGTCGAGAACTGCTGGACTAAACGGAGTTGTAGATCCTGCTTCGACGTTGGCATACATACGATGATGGAACGTTTGGTGATTTTCATAAAACGAAAGATCCCGTGGCTTTGATCCTCGAAGTGTAGTGAGTACCAGGCCGGGGATTTGACGGCCTACTCGGCCCGATGCCTGAACGTATTCAGCGTTACTAAACGGTTGACCTGTAAGTACCATCACTCCTAATCGATCAATATCAATTCCAACTTGGAACATGTTGGTGGTTTGTAGAACATCCAGTGGATTTTCCGAAGAGTTGCCATACGGAATTTCTAAGTTTTTCATGGCGTTTTTCAGTTCAGAAGGCTTTCTTCCTCCGTGAAGTTCATCCAAGTTAAGTTTGAAATCTCGAGGTTCTTCAAGACGATTCAACGCATATCTCTGAAGCGTCGTGACCACCTGATCACCAAGCATATTGTGTGCAGCTGCCATCTCTTTTCGACTGTTAAAATACGAAATAACCGTCCACCATGGATCGGTGTAACTGTCATTTCCGGCTTGTGAAATAATATTTGCACTTTGAAGAAGTGAAGCCATTGGACCGTAATACCCGTAGGCAGAACGAGCTGGAGATGCTAGTAAACTCAGATGAATACGGCCTCGATCTGAATCAAGTTCTCCATGCTCTTGTTCTTTGGAGAAATAATTGTCTTTAATGCTCGCTGCTGGTGGAGGGAAAATTTTCAAATCACGGCCAAACATTGAGCGAACTTCCTTTTCAGCACCGCGTATGGTTGCCGTTGCTGCAATGTATTTTGGTCGCCAATCACCCATGAGTGATTGAAGTGCGGACTCCCAGAGCCCCGCGATGGAGCCCAGAGGCCCGCTAAGAAGATGCAGTTCGTCAAGTATGATGAGTTCTGGAGGGTTTTTCTTGTGAGATGAATGGGATGTCGATTTACCGAGGAAAACTGCTGCTTCGGGTTTTGATGACATACGAGCAAATTTATCGACAGTTGAGATGAGTAGTGTCGGCGGATTTGCATATACTTCTTCATCAATGCACGAATAGGGCAACGGTTTTTCGTAAATCTCACACTCCTTCTCGGTGCATACCAAGTCAAAGGCTTTCCCATTTTGAGCGCCAATCATTCTATAATTCTCTTCAGCTTCTTCTTCATTGAATTCTGAACCACACCACGGGCATGCAGGTATTTGTGCAGGATTAGCCGCTCCTCTCAATGGTTTACCTTGAGCCATTAGTTGCAATGTTTTTCGAGCACTGGCAATGGTACCTGGGCTTGTTTTATTCCCAATCCACATCCCCACTGAGAAAGGAACACCGGAGATTCTATTCTCCTCACCAACCATATTCATTGCTAGAATGAGCCGAGTTGCTCGCTCACCTTGTTGCATGGTCAGTAATCTCAAGGTGTAGCGCATGATTGCGACAGTTGCGGTTTGCGTTTCGCCTTGAATGCGTCGAAGGAATGCAGCATAGGCGATCAAGCCAAGATAAGCTTCTGTCTTTCCACCACCTGTTGGAAACCAGAGTAAATCCAATGTATTGCGCTCTTCAGGTGCAATTGGATGTGAGCCGTTGCGAGTCAATCCGCGTAAGTTGAGTAATATGAAGAACAGTTGGAAGGGTCTCCAATTAAACACTCGCCCACCACGTGTCGATTGAACCGAAGGACACATCTGAGAGCGGCGAATAGATTGGTTCATCCACACGAATGCTTGCCATGCATCTCTGTTTCTTTCGAGTAACTCAATACTTTTAGCAATCCTTTCTGCTGCTTCTTCAGCAGCTTCGAGGTTTTTGTCAAGTTGGGTTGAAAGATTTTTTTGCTTTACGGCGAACCAGTGGTTGTGATTTTTGTCTTGGCATTTGTGAATCCATTGCTTGTAACTGTCAACTACGGCTTTTAATGCCTCAACGACCTCTAATTTTCTCTTTACATCGCAAAGCGTGTCAAGATCTGGTAGTCCGGGGAGTTCTGCACTCACCAATTTTGGAATTTCAGTTGATGGAATCCAATCCGTCCAAACGCTTGCTTCCTCAATATCCCATCCAACCCCAATGTTATGTCCTTTAGCCAAGACTTTGACTTCGTGATACAGCAATGCACCAAGCTCATCTTCAAATCGACTGAAGTGTCTTACATCATGGAACTGTTTAGTTTCAACTTTGAGAATCGGCTGATGGATAATTTGTTCATCCTTGAACACTCGCCAACCCTTACGTCCCGGTTGACCCCAATCATTCCAATCTTCCGAAATATTGCTTCTGTAACGTGGCACAAGACTTGTATCGTCAACTTGAAAGGTGTTTGTGAGGGTTACGGTAGCGCGATATAAATCATCAACACGACTTTTGCGAACGACCATCCGTAACTCGAGCCAGGGACATGAAGGAAAGGTGAAGCTCGCTTTACCTTGTTTGAGTTGTTCAACAGTCAGTGATTTCTGCAGCGTGAATGGATGTCTTTTCCATATTCGAACTTCTGTGTCTCTATCCTTTGCACCTGCTTTGTAAGTCGAATAATGTATTGTAATGTTCACAGATTGTGATATTTGTCCACCCAGACAAAAAGTGAGGCCACATGAACTTGGGCTTTGAAGGGTAGATCTTGATTTGACTTCTTCACTTTCTTCAGAAACCTCAGTCGCAGTTGGCTCTTGATTTGAAAGTTCCTCCTCATCTAAAGTATCATATTCTTCATTTTCTGTTGAGACACCAGGCATTATTACAGAAGGAGATTCCATTTCTTCGTGTTCAGTCCATTTTCGTGGATGAAGATGGCCAATCGCATAATGAAATTGAGGAGATGTGGGATCTTTCAAGTGGAGCTCTTCAAGCGATGAAGGGGAATTGTCGAATATTTCAGGCCCTAGAACATCCAAACGGAGACGAGAAATGATAGAATCCCGAACATCCGAGTGCTGCATTAGAGATACTAAACTACGAAAGTTCTTGACTATATCTGTTCGAACAATTGAATGCATTTTTTAATTTGAAACCCAACACTACTTGCGTCTCCATCAAATCTTCAAGAACGCTAACACCATCAACACAATGGCGGGCGGACAAGCCAACGTCGAGCAAGGGTTGCAGACTGGGCTGGATATCATCGCGACAATGGCGTGGTGGGACTGGCAAACGCCAGAGATGCTTGAGGCTCAAGAACAAGATGCGAATGCGCAAACTGAC
>Ga0115572_10003867_pt1 | contig 11773 bp, 10 predicted proteins | sample COGITO_mtgs_1206_FD_88681 | JGI IMG/M metagenome (GOLD analysis project Ga0115572, IMG submission 88681) | Pelagic marine microbial communities from North Sea - COGITO_mtgs_120607 | ecosystem: Environmental > Aquatic > Marine > Epipelagic | place: Germany:Helgoland, sampling site Kabeltonne... | reverse complement strand
TTGTTTCAAGGGATGTTTGCTGCTACTGCTGCAACCATTGTTTCTGGAGCAGTTGCTGAACGAATCAAATTAGGTGCATTTATGCTCTACGCTTTATTAGTCGTGGCGTTTGTATACCCTATCGTTGGTTCATGGCAATGGGGAGGTGGATTCTTCAGCTCCTTTACAGAAGGAACAGGCTTTTATGACTTTGCAGGTTCTACACTCGTACACTCTGTAGGAGGCTGGGCAGCTCTTGTAGCTATCATCTTCTTAGGTGCACGTGTTGGCCGATTTGAAAAAAATGGTAAACCCAATGCCATTCCAGGTCACAACTTACCCATTTCAGCGGCAGGTGTATTGATCCTATGGTTAGGGTGGTTCGGTTTCAACGGAGGTTCAGTATTATCTGCTGATCCTGCGCTCACCTCTTTGGTTCTCGTAACAACATCTTTAGCTGCAGCTGCAGGTGGTATATTTGCATTTGTCTTTTCACTTATCCTTTACAAGAATTACGACGTAACTATGTTTATGAACGGTATTCTTGGTGGACTTGTAGGTATTACTGCCGGAGCTGACTTAATGAGTCCTCTTGATGCAGTTATCGTAGGTGGTATTGGAGGTATTGTTGTTGTTCTTGCAATTGCTTTTATGGACAAGCGTAAGCTCGACGATCCCGTTGGAGCCATTGCAGTTCACTTGTTTGCAGGAATCTGGGGAACACTAGCTGTTGGCCTTTTTGGTGACAGTGCATCTTTCGAACAGTTTGCTGTTCAGGCTGCATGTGCTGGTATCACAGGTGTATTCTGTGTTGTATCATGTACAATCATCGGGTTAATCACCTCAAAGGTATTTGGTGGAATGCGTGTGAGCAAAGAAGAAGAAATTGCTGGATTGGACGGAGTAGAGCATGGCATGTCTGCATATGCTGACTTTCGTTTGAACCAACATTAATTAGGTTATAGTTTAGTTCTTTAAAATCCCGCTTCGGCGGGATTTTTTTTATCCCTATCATATTCCTTAATTTTGTACCCAATATGAGCGCACTCACATTAGTTATTCAATGCCCCGATCAAAAGGGAATTATCGCAGAAGTCACGCAATTTATATACAGCCACAAAGGGAATATCTTGTATATCGATCAGTATGTCGATCGTGAAAACAAGGCGTTTTTTATGCGTCTTGAAAGCGAATTTAATGGCGATCTAAAGGCCATCGACCAGTTTGAAGAAGCATTTACTTCTGGACCTGCTAAAAAATACAATATGGTCTGGTCACTACACCCCCATGATAAAAAACCAAGAATGGCATTGTTTGTTTCCAAATATGATCATTGCCTGTATGACCTATTGGGGCGTTTTAAATCTGGTGAACTGGAAGTCGAAATCCCTTTTATATTAAGTAATCATGCAGATTTACAACCAATTGCTGAGGCATTTGACATCCCCTACTATCACATCCCAGTCACGAAAGAAACCAAAGCGAAAGCAGAAGAAAAGCAACTTTCATTGCTAAGAGAACACAATGTTTCTTTTATCGTTCTCGCACGATATATGCAAATTATCTCTGCCAAGCTGATTCAACATTTTCCAAATAAAATCATAAACATTCACCACTCCTTTCTCCCCGCTTTTCCAGGAGCAAAGCCGTATCATTCTGCTTTTGAACGTGGCGTGAAAATTATTGGAGCGACAAGTCATTACGTGACTGAGGAACTAGATGCTGGACCAATTATTGAGCAAGAAGTTGCGCATGTGACACACACACACAGTGTCGGTCAATTGGTAGCGAAAGGGAGGGATTTAGAAAAGATTGTTTTATCACGCGCTGTTAAAAATCATATAGCGCACAAAGTAATGGTCTATTCCAATAAAACCATCGTGTTTTCTTAATTAGCCAATTTCTGGATAAAGGAAATTGAATTTCTGTTAAACTTTTCCGGCTGATCAACGTTTACGACATGACCACAATTAGGAACAACACAAAGCTGTGCCGAATGATGAGCTTGAGATAGCTTTTCAATACTTGGTAAAAACATATAGTCTTCACTGCCCATTACGTAAAGAGTAGGAATCTTAATGTCAATTTGTCGAAACAGGCGCAAAAGAGGTTTGAGTTCTGCAGTGAGTTTGTACCAACGTAAAAACTCTTTTTGATATAGTTTTTTTGCCTCACGCACAAAAAGGATCCTCGATTCTTTATGGCTCTTTTTGGGCATAATGATATAGGCAAAAAAGCGATATAGCCAGAGATAAGGGACAATAGATTTAAAAATATTCCCAAAACGCATCAAAATCTGAGATCGAACATTTAGCTTCATAATAGCACCCGCCATAACCATACTTGTCACTCTTTTTGGATACATTTCTCCCAACTGTCGAATTAGAATCGTACCCAACGAAATTCCAACAAAATGAGAAGCCGAAATCTTCTCTTTATCCATAACGGCTACAATGTCCTCGGCAAGAACATCAAAAGTGTATTTTTTCTTAAATGCATTTGAAAACTGCATTCTCGACTTGCCATGCCCGCGAAGATCCAAGAGGAGAACATTGAAATGTTTTGTGAATTCACGAAGCTGCTTAAACCATATCGAAGAACTCCCACCTGCTCCATGAACAAAAGTGACCCAAATATCTGATGTGGCGTGATAGTGAGTAGTGTAATGAAGCATTATAGCAATGTTTTCATTTGTTGTTGTAAAGCCAAAGCGGAAGCACGTGCTGCTTTGGCATAATCATCTCCAGACGAAGCGAAAATGATACTTCGGGAAGCGTTGACCAATAGACCAATATCATCGTTTGCAACAGCATGAAATACCGCATCAAGATCTCCGCCTTGTGCGCCTACACCAGGAACCAAAAAGAAAGCATTAGGCGCTAAGGCTCGAATGGTAGCAAGATGATCCGTTTTTGTGGCTCCTAGCACATACATCAGTCGCTCAGCCCCATTCCATGTTCGACTTGTCGCAACAACTGCTTCATAAAGCGATTTATCAGCATAGTTCAATGTTTGAAAGTCATAGGCCCCTTGATTGGATGTCAACGCTAGTAACACTGCATACTTACCAGGAAACTGTAAAAAAGGCTCGACAGAATCACGCCCCATATATGGAGCAACTGTGACAGAATCGAACGGAAGTTTCTCAAAAAAAGCACGTGCATATTGGGTGGATGTGTTTCCGATATCACCACGTTTCGCGTCGGCAATCGTAAAATGATTGGGATAGTTTTCGTGCAAATATTGAATCGTTTGTTCGAGAGCCTGATAACCCATACTACCCTCGGATTCATAAAAAGCCGTATTTATTTTATAAGAGACCGCAAGGTCGTGCGTGGCATCGATAATTGCTTTGTTAAAAGCAAACTGGGCATCAGAACGGTTTCTTAGTTGAGATGGTAGTTTGGTCAAATCTGAGTCCAGCCCTACGCATAAGAATGATAATTTTTTTTGGATCTGCTCAGTCAGTAATTGGGTTGTCATATCAATTCGCCAGAGACTTTAAGTTTTTCAGTATTGTAATGCAATTGGATTTCATCAATAAGCTTATTGAGGTCGCCATTGACAATATTTTGAAGATCGTAAAGAGTGAGACCTATTCGATGGTCCGTTACACGTCCTTGCGGATAGTTGTATGTACGAATCTTCGCCGACCGATCTCCTGATGACACCATCGCATTGCGCTTGGCTGAATCTGCTTCGAGTTTTTTGCTCAATTCGAGCTCATACAAACGCGATCGCAAAACCTTAAGCGCTTTCTCTTTGTTTTTGTGCTGAGACTTTTGATCCTGACATTGCGCTACAATCCCTGTTGGGATGTGGGTTAAGCGAACTGCAGAGTAAGTGGTATTGACAGATTGTCCTCCAGGACCTGACGAACAAAAGAAATCCAAACGGACTTCGTTCATGTCAATTTCAATGTCAAACTCTTCAGCTTCGGGCAAAACCATCACGGTTGCAGCTGAAGTGTGAACCCTCCCCTGCGTTTCTGTTTGGGGAACACGCTGCACACGGTGTACGCCTGACTCAAATTTCATCGTTCCATATACATCGGTACCTGAAACTTCTAAAATAATTTCTTTAAATCCACCTGCTGTTCCTTCGTTTAGGTCAACTACGCTCACTTTCCACCCTCTACTTTCGCAGTATTTAGTGTACATTCGGTAGAGATCACCCGCAAAAATACTTGCCTCATCACCCCCTGTTCCTGCCCGAAGTTCCATGACAATGTTTTTTGTGTCTTCAGGATCTTTTGGGATCAGCATAAAACGAATGGTGTCTTCAAGTTCGGGAAGATGCACCTTAACATCTTCTAACTCTTCTTTAGCCATGTCAATCATTTCAGAATCTGTTTCCGTAGAAATAAGCTGTTCAGCTTCTTGTTGACGATTGATAAGATCAAGATATTCTTTGCGTTTTTCCATAAGGGCACATAAGTCCTTATACTCACGATTGAGCGCGATATAACGTTTTTGATCAGATATCACCTCGGGTTGAATGATCAAATCTGATACTTCGTCAAAACGCTGTTTCACTATAGCTAAACGCTCAATCATAACGACAAAGTTACGACAAAATCAGCCAATCTACCCTGCGTTTATTTTAACATAAAAATGAATAAAAAGAAAGCAATTTTATACAGTTCTCATAGAGTAAATAATTTTAACAGATTTTTATAACAAAAACTATTTTAAGACAGTTTTTACTCACTGTCCGTGACCTAAATTCTAAATCCTCCTTGTAGTTTCATGGAATATAATCAAACAATATACTATGAAACAATTATCAAATTATGGTGTCGTATTACTGTTTGGCGCGTTGCTATTAAGTCCTCTTTCCATTTGGGCTCAGGAGCAAGTTTCGGGAACAGTAACCGATGAAAATGGCGCTCCCCTTCCTGGAGCTACCGTATTGGTGGAAGAAACCAACCAAGGAACAACCACAGACTTTGATGGAAACTATCAAATCAATGCCGCACAAGGACAAACGCTAGTGTTTAGCTACGTGGGGTATGAGTCGCAGTCCGTGGCTGTTGGTACTGTTCATCGATTAATATGCAGTTACAAGCAGCTAATGAATTGGAGGAAGTAATTATCACAGCTCTTGGAGTGGAGAGAAAAACTGCTGAGCTAGGTTATGCAGTATCAAAAGTAGATGGAGGTGAGATTTCTCAGAGACCAGAAGGAGATATCGGAAGGTTGTTAATTGGAAAAGCGGCTGGACTAAATATCACATCAAGCAATGGACTTTCTGGAAGCTCAACTAATATCACAATCAGAGGCTATACTTCAATCACTGGATCAAATCAGCCATTATTTGTTGTGGACGGTGTTCCTTTTGGAAGTGACACTAACAATTCTGAAGCATTTTTTGATAGTGCAACAGAGACAAGCAGATCTTTAGATTTAGATCCTAATAATATCAGAGAGATTAATGTTCTTAAGGGACTAAGCGCAACAGCCCTGTACGGAAACAGGGGACGAAACGGAGTGATTCTGATCACAACAAAAATACAACTTCGAAGAGTCTATACGCTTTAAGTGATGTAAAAATAACTGTTAGTAGTTCAGCCTTTTGGAGCAACCCCCACCTAGCAGATTATCAAAATGAATATGGAGGAGGGTTTGACCAGGAATTTGGTTGGTATTTACTTTTGTTTCAGTAGACTGGGATTCGGAAGTTACATATAATATCACTTCTCCAATTGGGATTGTTACAAGTGGTGGTCCGACTCCAACTGCTGGTCCAATCAAGCTGAGTGTTGACTTTTGTTTGTAAATGGGTTAACTAATCTTTGCAAGTGTGGAAATAACTAAATATTAAAAAAACCCCTCAGTGAGGGGTTTTTTAATAACTAAACTCTCCGTGTGGAGACAAAATCGTGAGTTGTTTTTTTGTGGAGGCCTCTACCCGACCGACAACTTGGGCATCTACCCCAAAAGACTTAGATATGGAAATGAGTGTATTGGCAACCACTTCGGGCACATACAATTCCATACGATGTCCCATATTAAAGACTTGGTACATTTCTTTCCAGTCTGTTCCAGACTGCTCTTGAATCAGTTTAAACAAAGGAGGTGTGTCAAACAAGTTGTCTTTAATGACATGGAGCTCATCGATAAAATGTAAAATTTTGGTTTGGGCCCCTCCACTACAATGTACCATCCCATGAATTTGACTACGTTCTACCACCTGAAGTATTCGCTGTATTATAGGCGCATAGGTACGTGTAGGTGAAAGCACCAACTTTCCTGCATCAAGAGGGGTCTCAGTGGGGTCTGTAAGGGCTTTATGCCCTGAATAAACCAATTCGTTAGGCACATCAGGATCAAAGCTTTCGGGATATTTTTTGGCTAGGAGTTTAGAAAATACATCATGGCGCGCCGAAGTCAATCCATTGCTTCCCATGCCGCCATTGTACTCACTTTCATAAGTAGATTGCCCAAAGGAGGCCAATCCCACAATCACATCCCCTGCTTGAATGTTTGCATTATCAATCACGTCTTCGCGCTTCATCCTTGCGGTAACTGTAGAATCAACAATAATCGTTCGTACCAAATCCCCTACATCGGCGGTCTCGCCTCCCGTACTGTGAATATGTACACCATGACTAGCCAATTCAGCGATAAGCTCCTCCGTCCCTTGAATAATAGCGGCGATAACTTCTCCAGTTATTTTGTTTTTGTTACGCCCTATGGTCGAAGAGAGAATAATATTATCAACTGCACCAACGCATAACAAATCATCAACATTCATGATAAGTGCATCTTGGGCAATGCCCTTCCAGACCGATAAATCACCAGTTTCTTTCCAATACATGTAGGCCAGCGAAGACTTGGTACCTGCCCCATCAGCATGCATTACAATGCAATGATTTGGATCTTGGGTTAGATAATCAGGAACAATCTTGCAAAACGCATTTGGAAACAAGCCCTTGTTTATGGAAGCTATCGCCTTATGCACGTCATCTTTGGTAGCGGATACCCCACGAAGGTTATAGCGTTTGTCGGCCATGAGTTATGTTTTTAGCAAAGATATCCGTTTGAAGCTTATCGTAAAAACAAAAGTTCACGATACTTCACCATTGACCACAACTCATCATCAACCATTAGTTCTAATCGGTCAGAATTGTATCGGATTTCGTCAAATAAAGGGAGTACTTCATTGCAGTATAACTGCGCACGCTGCTCATTGTTCGAAATCGCATTTGCCTTTTTACGAGCATTGATCATATCAGTGACTCCTCGATTTAGATTAGCGATGTGAGCAGAGATTTTTTCAATCAAATCCATTTGTTCACTGGCATGCTTGGTGTATTGATTTCCATAAATCTCTTTCAGTCCACGAACATTTTCAATAAGTGTGTTTTGATAACGTACCGCAGTCGGAATAATATGATTTCGAGCTATATCCCCTAAGACACGACTTTCAATTTGAATACGCATGACATACTCTTCAACTTGCACCTCATAGCGTGCTTGTACTTCGGTGGCGTTCATCACTCCCATACTTTCAAAAAGTGCAACCGTATTTTTATCAATACGAGCTTTTAAAGCATCTGGTGTTTTTGGCGTGTTTGACAATCCACGACGCTTCGCCTCTTTTGCCCATGAATCGCTGTATCCGTCTCCTTCAAAAAGAATGGGTCGTAATTTCTTGATATAATCACGTAACACATTGAAAACTGCATCATCTTTTTTCAACTTTTTGGTCTTGACCAGCTTATCGACTTCCTTTTTGAAAGATTTCAATTGATTAGCGACAATCGTGTTTACCACAGTCATTGGATTGGCACAATTTGCTGACGAGCCAACCGCACGAAATTCAAATTTATTACCTGTAAAGGCAAAAGGTGACGTTCGGTTTCGGTCTGTATTATCTAACAATATTTCAGGAATCTTACCGACAACATTCAACTTAAGATCGGTTTTTTCTTTCGGTGAAAGTTTCCCTTCAGATACATTTTCAAGGTCGTCAAGAACCTTGGTTAGATGTTCACCTATAAAAACAGACAATATTGCAGGTGGTGCTTCATTGGCTCCTAATCGGTGATCGTTACTGGCACTCGCCACTGAAGAGCGCAATAAGAACTCGTAGTCCTTAACCGCCTTAATCGTATTGATGAAAAAAGTGAGAAACTGGAGGTTACGCATCGGTGTTTTTCCTGGGCTCAACAAATTCACACCAGTATCAGTTTGTAAGGACCAATTGTTGTGTTTTCCTGAACCGTTAATTCCAGCAAATGGTTTTTCATGGAGCAGTACTTTTAGATTATGCTTGTTCGCAATCTTTCCCATAATATCCATCAATAATGCGTTGTGATCAACCGATAGATTTGCTTCCTCAAAAATAGGTGCCAGCTCAAATTGGTTTGGCGCCACCTCATTGTGACGAGTTTTTACAGGGATCCCAAGCAACATTGATTCATGCTCCAATTCTCGCATAAATGATAATGCTCTGTTTGGTATTGAGCCAAAATAATGATCATCAAGCTGTTGTCCTTTAGCAGGGGCATGGCCTAAAAGTGTACGACCTGTAAGCACAATGTCAGGACGACTCTGTGCCAATGATTTATCAATTAAAAAATATTCTTGTTCCCACCCTAATGTGGCAATAACCTTGTTGACAGTCTTATCAAAAAATTGAGCCACATCTGTTGCAGCGTGATCAACTGCTTGTAATGCACGCAAAAGAGGTGTCTTATTGTCAAGTGCTTCACCGGTATAAGACACGAAAATTGTAGGAATACAAAGAGTAGTGCCGTAAATAAAAGCGGGGGATGTGGGGTCCCAAGCGGTATAGCCACGTGCTTCAAAAGTATTCCGAATACCACCACTTGGAAAACTCGAAGCGTCAGGCTCTTGTTGAACTAGCTGTGCGCCTTCAAAATTTTCAAGTGCTGTTCCATCTGATGCCATATCAAAAAAGGCATCGTGTTTTTCAGCAGTCGCACCTGTTAGGGGCTGGAACCAGTGGGTGTAGTGTGTTGCTTTTTTGGATAAGGCCCAATCACGCATAGAAGCAGCAACGTGATCGGCTACTTTTCTATCGATTTGAGTTCCATTGTCGATGGCCATACAAACTTGCTGATAGGCTTCTTTTGTAAGGTAGGCTCGCATTGATTTTTTATCAAACACATGCGTAGCAAATAACTGTGAGCGATCTTGATGCTCTTGTGATTCAATGGGTTGGCGTTGGGATGCGGTTTGTACAGCTGAAAAACGAATTGTAGACATAAAAGTAGATTTTAATCAAAAATAAGCAATTATATCCCAAATCAATAGTCAAGAAACTGCAATATTCTCATTATGAATTGAGAAAATTATTAAAAAATAAGTTTACCCTGTATAAAAATAGGGTGTTCATAAAACTTAATAAGATGTTTATAGTTTACCCCCTATGAATTGATGGGGAGATTCAAAAAAAATTACATTTGTTGAGTAAAAATTTTATTATGAGTAAGTCAAAACTTGAGTATTTATGGTTGGATGGGTATAAACCCGTTGCCAATCTAAGAGGTAAAACTAAGATCATTGAAGATTTTAGTGGAAAGCTTGAAGACGTTCCTATGTGGGGGTTTGACGGTAGTTCAACCCAACAAGCGATAACTGGTTCTTCAGATTGTTTGTTAAAGCCTGTGGCTATTTATCCTGACCCTGCCCGTAGAGATGGTTTTTTGGTCATGACAGAAGTATTGAATCCTGATGGAACATCTCACGCATCAAATGGTAGAGCAGCTATCGATGATGACGATGATGATTTCTGGTTTGGATTTGAACAAGAGTATTTTCTTTGGGATCCGGAAACAAACCTTCCACTAGGATTCCCTAAAGACCAAACTCCACAAGGGCAGTTTTACTGTTCAGTTGGTGGCAGTAATGCATTTGGTAGAGAAATTATGGATCGTCACCTTGACCTATGTCTTGATGCTGGTATCAACGTCGAAGGAACAAACGCTGAGGTTGCTCCTGGACAATGGGAATACCAAACATTTGCAATGGGTGCAGCGAAAGCTGGTGATGAAATGTGGGTAGCACGTTATATTCTTGAGCGTTTAGCTGAAGAGTATGGTTTGTCTATCAACTACCACCCAAAACCACTTGGTGCAACAGACTGGAATGGTTCTGGTATGCACGCAAACTTCTCAAATACTACGCTCAGAACTTGTGGTTCTAAAGAGACGTATGAAAAAATTTGTGAAGCTTTCCGCCCTGTGGTTAAAGAACATATCGATGTATATGGCGCATACAACGACCAACGCTTAACTGGTGAACACGAAACGCAGTCAATCGACGAATTCAGCTACGGCGTTTCTGATCGAGGTGCCTCTATTCGAATTCCAATTATGACAGTTGAAAAAGGTTGGAAAGGATGGTTGGAAGACAGAAGACCAGCTTCTAACGGAGATCCCTACAAAATTGCAGCGCGAATCATTAAGACCGTGAAGTCTGCAAAGGTTTAATTTTTGTGAACTTTAGATAATAAAAAAAGCACCCTTTGAGGTGCTTTTTTTATGCTAGCGTTTTAACAATAAACAAAACATATAGTGTTAAAAGAAGTAATCCATCTCGCCAATACATTTTCATTTTTACAGGAACGAAAACAAGCGGCACCAACATGGCTGCAATCCCTAGCATAACATAAATATCAAAGTCAAGTAAGGTGTTGTCAGTGACTGTTAAGGGGTGAATTAAAGAAGTGATTCCTAGTACTGCCAATATGTTAAACAGGTTTGATCCCAAAAGATTTCCCAATGAAATTGCATTTTCACGTTTAGCAACTGCCACAAGTGAAGCTGCAAGTTCAGGGATGCTTGTTCCAACAGAGACAACAGTGATTCCAATGATACGTTCATTAACCCCAATTTGATTGGCAACACGAACCGCACCATGTATTAGTAGCTCTGAACCCAAAGCTAGGAACGCTCCACCAAAGATAGCAAACAAAATGATTCCAGTCCATGACAATGACGTTTTCAGATCTTCGGACTCAAAATCAGTATTGTCTTTAAAGCGAAAAAGGTACAAGAGCATAAGGATAAGTAAAACAACAAAAAATAACCCTTCAATCTTTGAAATTGATCCATTTTGGAGAAATATCCACAAGAGTACTGAGGCAGCAAACATCAAGGGCCAATCTGATTGATAAAAACTTTTAGAAATCTCTATTCGCGTAAACAACAAAACAACACCGAGCACCAACCCAAGGTTTGCGATGTTAGAACCAACAACATTCCCCAATGCTAAATCGGGATATCCTTCAAGCGCTGAACGAATGCTCACAATGAGCTCGGGCAATGAGGTTGCAAATGAAACAACTGTCATTCCAATAACAATTTTTGGAATTTTAAATTTATTTGATGTTCCAACGGCTGAACGCAACAACCATTCTCCCCCAACAACTAGACCTACAAGTCCGCCAATAATTTTTAAAATTTCAATTCCCATATTGCGAAGATACAACACAACACTTTTTGTACTTTTGCATATGCAAAAATTCTCTTTTATTGTAATCGCAAGGATAAATAAATTACTGTTCCCCAGTTTCTCAAAACGGGGCCTTGACCTGAGCAAGGCTTCCAAGGTGCAGCTGGCGATAATTGCTTGGCGTGCTTATGTGACAAAGCGAGCCATTTAGTTTGTTACCTAGGTAAAATAAGATATATTTGCCCTCGCAAAGGCCTCGTGGCGCAACTGAATAGCGCATCTGATTACGGCTCAGAAGGTTACAGGTTTGAATCCTGTCGAGGTCACTAAATCGGAGAATTGATTAACTGGAATTGGTTCTCCTTTTT
>Ga0115572_10003865_pt1 | contig 11773 bp, 9 predicted proteins | sample COGITO_mtgs_1206_FD_88681 | JGI IMG/M metagenome (GOLD analysis project Ga0115572, IMG submission 88681) | Pelagic marine microbial communities from North Sea - COGITO_mtgs_120607 | ecosystem: Environmental > Aquatic > Marine > Epipelagic | place: Germany:Helgoland, sampling site Kabeltonne... | reverse complement strand
TTGTAGGTGTCAGAGCTGACTTGCCAGTGTGTACCTGAATATAAGAAGTTTTCTGCCGTGACAGCACTTTCATCAATGCCCTCAACCATATCATTAACGATAGCCTGTAGCTCTGGTGAGCACTTTTCTACCAGCAACTCAGAGATAAACACTTTTGGTTGCGTGGTGTCTGGGTGCTCATAGTGCTTTGCATAGAGTTTTTTAGCTTCAAAATGATATTCACCACATTCTTTATAGCCAATAGCTAAAAAATGAGCTGCTAGCTTTTCAAGGCCAATTTTTTCATGGTTGAAAGTACGCAGTGCAATGTGATCATTTAGGATGTCGTCTTTTTGAGTCGAGCCCAATAACTCATGAACCTTTACTGCTGATGGAGTAACAGCTAAGTAGTTTTGCCATAAGTTTTCAAATAATGTGTTTACGTTTGTGTGCATTATAATTCCTTAAATTTTTGACTATTGCGTCTGCTAATTATTCGATGATTAAGCCCGGCGCAAGGCTAGAAGGTAAATTAACGTGTTCAGCCTCCACTGATGCAACAGGGTATGCGCAATAATCAGCAGCATAATATGCGCTTGCTCTGTGGTTACCACTTGCTCCTATACCACCAAAAGGCGCAGCGCTTGAAGCACCAGTTATAGGGCGGTTCCAGTTAACAATACCGGCACGAATATGTTTTAAAAAGTGTTGATAGTCAGCTTTTGAATCGCTTAATAAGCCTGCAGATAAACCAAATGAAGTGTTATTTGCTTGTGCTATCGCAGCATCAAAGTCATCATAACGGTATACTTTAATCAATGGGCCAAAGTGCTCTTCGTCTGGTATATCGCCAATGTCGGTGACATCAATAATACCCGGGCTGACAAATCCAGTGCCTGCTTTTAAATGTGTTAATTCAACTAATGAAGTTGCACCTAAATCAATTAAAGCTTGCTGTGCAGAAACCATTCCTAAAGCAGCTTGCTCGCTGATCATTGCGCCCATAAATGGTTGAGGCTCTGCGAAACTATCATCGACAACAATGTCTTTAGTTGCGCTAATAAGCTTAGCCAAAATAGCATCACCATTTGATCCATTTTCAATAAATACCTTGCGTGCACAAGTACAGCGTTGACCAGATGTTATGAAACCTGATTGGATAATATCGTGAACAGCAGCATTAACATCAGCAACATCTTTGACGATTAATGGGTTATTTCCTCCCATTTCGAGTGCAAGAATTTTCCCCGGATGGCCTGCAAACTGTTTATGCAATATATGCCCGGTGTTTGAGCTACCCGTGAAGAATAACCCATCAATATCTTGATGACTTGCAAGTGCTTTACCTGTTTCGACTTCACCTTGAACTAAGTTGATTACGCCAGCAGGTAAGCCCGCTTTCAGCCATAATTCAAGTGTAAATTGCGCAACATAAGGGGTCAGCTCAGAAGGCTTAAACACCACCGTATTACCCGCTAAAATTGCCGGTACAATATGGCCATTCGGTAAATGACCAGGGAAGTTATACGGACCAAATATTGCCACAACACCATGAGGTTTATGGCGAATAAAGGCTTTAGCACCAGGCATAGGGTTTTCAGTGGTGCCGGTACGTTCGTTATAGGCTCTAACTGAAATAGCAACTTTACCTGTCATAGCACCTACTTCAGTGCGGGTTTCCCAAATAGGCTTGCCTGTTTCTTTGGCTATAATTGTGGCGAATTCTTCGCTGTGTTTCTTTAACAAAGCAGCAAAATTTTCAAGTATGCTGATGCGTTCTGCAAGAGGCGTATCGGCCCAGCTAACCTGTGCGTTACGTGCGGCTTTAATAGCGTTATCAACTTGCTCTGGACTTGCGCTTAAGCCTTGCCATAGTATTTCGCCATTACTTGGGTTTATCGAGCTAAAGCTGTGCCCCAGACCTATTTGCCATTGATTATTTATTAGTTGGTTGTTTTGAGATTCAGGACTCATAAAATTCCTACTTTGTTTACAGGCGAAAAAATCTCGCTGCGTCGCCTTGTTTTAGTTTGAGGGCGTGTGCTACGTCTTTGCTCACGATTAGAGTATGCTTAGCATGATTGTAATGTGCATGCTTGGTAAACGTTGCTCTAAAATCCGCTACTCCTTGATTACAAATTGCCAACGTATCAGAGCTTTGTTCATCTACATAATCAAGCTCGCCGATAGAAATCGGGCACACTATTGAATCCCTTACACTGCGAATATTACCAAGTTTTGCTTCTACTGTGGGGCCTGCATCAAACAAGTCGACGTAGCCTCTGTGTTCAAACCCTTCTTTTTCTAGTAATTTAAGTGCTGGTTTAGTTTTCTCATGCACTTTACCAATCACGTCTTGAGCTCTTTTACTCAGCAAATTTGCATAGATAGGGTATTTAGGCATTAACTCACTGATAAAAACCTTATCCCCCAAGCCTACTAAGTGATCTGCTTGTGGAAATTCGATACTAAAAAAATGCTCTTCTAGCCACTGCCAAAATGGAGAATGGCCGTTTTCATCACTTACCCCTCGCATTTCGGCGATAATTGTGTCAGCAAAGCGTTCACTGTGTTGTGCCATAAATAAAAAGCGTGAGCGTGATAAGAAACGTCCAGCTAGCCCTTTTCGACTATTTTCACGTAAGAATAACGTGCAGATTTCAGAACAACCAGTGTAGTCATTACACATACTCAGAATATCTACTGTGTTATAAACGTTTAAAGTAGGTGAATGATGGACTGTTTTACCAAGGTGGTAATGATAAAGAGGAACATTAAGACCCACAGCCGCTTCAATGGCTGTTGTACCAATGACCTCTCCTGTGTCAGTGTCTTCAAGGACAAAGAAATAGCTTTCATCAAGCGGTTGGCTGATGTCTTTAGAAAAGCTGCTTTCTGCGCGGGCAATTTTCTCAAGTAACAAAGTATCGTCAACGGGTAGCGATGTGAAACCATGACCAGATTCGATGGCGATTTGTTTTAACGCTTCAAAATCAGTGTTCTTGATAGGGCGTAATACATGCATTTATTAAAGCTCCATTAGCGCTCTATAAAGAGCGCTAAAATAAATTAACCGTTTACTACATCAGCTACGGCTTTTTCAAAACGCGAAAGGCCTTCTTTTATATCTTCAAGCGGTATCACTAATGATGGTGTGAAACGAATAACATTGGTGCCAGCCACTAAGCTCATTAAGCCATGTTCAATACTGGCAACTAAGAAATCTTTAGCTCGACCTTCAAATTTACTATTAAGTACAGCGCCTAATAATAGTCCTTTACCGCGAACTTCACTAAACACATCATACTTTTCGTTGATCGCGGCAAAACCGTTACGGAATAACTGTTCACGCTCTTTAACGCCTGCCAAAACATCTGGATTATTTACAGTATCAAATGCAGCTTCAGCAACGGCGCATGCCAAAGGATTGCCGCCGTATGTTGAGCCATGAGTACCTATTTTAAGATGCGCTGCTATATCTGTTGTGGTTATCATGGCGCCAATTGGAAAGCCACCGCCAAGCGCTTTTGCTGTTGTTAAAATATCAGGTGTAACACCTAAATCTTGATAAGCGTATAAAGAGCCAGTACGGCCAACACCGGTTTGCACTTCATCAAATATTAATAATGCATTGTGTTTATCACATAACTCACGAACGCCTTTGATAAACTCATTAGTAGGAGAAATAATACCGCCTTCACCTTGCAGTGGCTCCATCATCACAGCACAGGTTTTATCACTAATTAGCTGTTCAAAAGCAGCAAGGTCATTATAGTCACAATGATCGATAGCTGCAGGCTTAGGTCCAAAGCCATCTGAATAGGCTACTTGACCACCTACAGTGACAGTAAAGAAAGTGCGACCATGGAAACCTTTGTTAAAAGCAATAATTTGTGTTTTGTCTTCACCGTGAACATCTAGTGCAAAACGACGAGCGAGTTTAAGAGCGGCTTCATTTGCTTCTGCGCCAGAGTTAGCAAAATAAACTTTATCTGCAAATGTTGCATCAGTAATTTTCTTTGCTAATCGTAATGCTGGCTCATTAGTCATTACATTTGATAAATGCCAAATCTTCTCGCCTTGTTCTTTAAGCGCATTAACAAGTGCTGGGTGGCAATGACCAAGGCAGTTAACCGCAATTCCACCTGCAAAATCAATGAACTCTTTTCCTGTTTGATCCCATACGCGAGAGCCTTCACCACGCACAGGGATTACAGCAGAAGGGTTATAATTTGGGACCATGACATCGTTGAATAAATCTCGAGAAACTTGCATTTGACGCACCTTAAATAGCGAATAAGAAAATGAATGAACGTGTATCTAAATATCATTTGGCTGCTAGAAGCAGCATTTAATTGTTATTTATCTATTATCTAGCTTCGTTAGTTAAATTTGCAGTGCTAAATTGTTAAAAATGACTATAATAAAAGTCATATTGATGATTGGAGTTAGCAAAGTGATAGGAAAGCAAGATGAAAAGCTACTTGCAATTTTAAGAACCAACGCTCGTGCAAGTATTTCTGATTTAGCAAGGGCGCTGAATTTATCACGTTCAACTGTTCAAAGTAGAATGCTTAAGTTAGAAGAAACGGGTGTTATAAAAGGCTACAGTGTTGACTATGGAGAGGCATACCTTAATGCGATGGTTGCTGCACATGTATCAATTAAAGTTAAGCAAAAACTAACAACGAAAACAAATTTAGAGCTTAAGCAAATTGATGCTATTTCACAGTTATATGCAATTAGCGGTGAATTTGATTTAATTGCTGTTGTTCAGGCACAAAATTTAGAAAAGTTAAGTCATTTACTTGATGATATTGGCAATTTAGATGGCGTTGAGCGCACTACATCTTCAGTTATTTTAGAAACTAAATTTAATCGTTAGGGTAATAGTAAATAAATCACTATACTAAGTTTAATATCAGTCATAACGATTTAGTGTAAATAGCTTTTATTGGAACTACACTTAACTCCATTAAAGCTTAATAATATTAGTGTCAAATAGTGTTATCGCACAAAGATTTGGCTTTTGAGGGCTTATGCAAGTCGGTTTACTAAATTCAATTATTAAGATTACGAAAAACAAGGACGTAGACTCACTCGAGTATACGATAATTTCTACGATTCAAGAGTTCGTTAAGTGCGAAGAAATATCGATATATAAAGATTTAGAAGTTGTTGGAGAGTTGCGGATTGAACGAAGCGCTTCTTTAAAGTTTTTATCTCAAAGTGATTTTATTTGGCAAGATAAAGACGTCATAAAAGAGCCAGATGCTGAGTTAATTTCATGTATTACCTCCTCCTGTATTATTACTGTTAAATCAGATAACAACAAAGAACGTCGATGGCTTCCTATCTGTGTGCGTGATAAACCCGTTGCTGTTATCGCTATTTTATCGCAGCATTTAGAAAGTGAAGATCAAGTATTGCTGAATGCGTTTTGTCGTATCTTCGAAAATTACTTAGCAATTTTACATGAAAGTGAAACAGATAAACTGACAGGGCTGTTGAATCGTCAAACGTTTGATAAAAAGATCAAGTTACTGATTGAAAAGCAAATGGCGAAGCAGCATCAAATCATCAAAACAGATGAAAAACGTTCTAAGCATTCAGGTTCCTCATCCTGGCTTGCGATTGTTGATATTGATCACTTTAAGAAAGTAAATGATGAATACGGCCATGTATGTGGTGATGAAGTGTTATTATTGTTAGCACAAAAAATGAAAAGCTATTTTCGTTCATCAGATTTAATATTTCGCTTTGGGGGAGAGGAGTTTGTATTGGTATTTGAACCAACAAATTATGATTTTATCCAAGCTAAATTAAATACATTTTTAGATTTAGTGAGAAATACAAAATTTCCTTTTGTATCAAACCTATCTTTGAGTATTGGCTTATCTAGGATCAGTCCCTATGATTTTCCTATTTCGGTTGTCGAAAATGCTGATAAAGCACTTTATTACGCTAAAAGAAACGGGCGTGACCAATTATGTTTTTACGATGAATTAGTCACAAAGAATTTGATAGATACCAAAGAGAACCATTCTGACATTGATTTATTTTAACTGGGAAGGTGATTTTTTAATTACCTTTTTTGTTGCTTCATCGAGCTTAATAACATAAGCATTACCCCCAATACCCTTAAATTCTTCATCGGTAAATACTAGCGTGTTTTCATCATAAAAGGTTATGGCTTCTTTTTGAGTCACAATTCCTAAATCAATTTGAGACACGTCACCAGAGAAAAATTTATCACCTTCAAAGTTTTCAAATAGCCAGATACTCGTTGAATCGAGTAAGACTAGTTTTTTTCGGCTTGGGCTTAAAGCAGCCGATGTTATCCAACATAGTTTTTCCATTGTGGTACATGTTTGAAATGAATCAACTAATTGTGCATTAAAGTTAGCAGCATGATCGCCCACTTTATAAACGTTGGTTATGCCATCAAATGGTTTAGTTCTGTTTTTTGTAAAAAGATATAAATGCCTGCCAAATGCAACAAAAGCCTCTAAGTCATAATTTCGTTTATTAGGTGCAACAGGCTGGTCATTGAGCTCAGGGTATGTGAATTTAATAATTTCAGCTTGCGTAGAGTTACCTTTTATATCGATGGGGTTTTCAATTTTATAAATAGTTAGCCATCGGCGCTCTTGCTTGTTATTACCAAAATCACCTAAGAAAAAATGCCCGAAGTCATTCTGGGTTATGTCTTCCCAATCTATATTTTTAGCGTTAGTAACAAGTACTTCTTTTGAGATTGAGCCATCTTCACTGAGACGGTAAAGCTTAGCATCATCGCCACCGTCATTAATGGCCCAAAGTTGATTAGATTTATCAAATTCGATACCTGATATTTCTTTAAGACGTGCATCCACTGTTAGTTTCTTTTTACTATAAAGAGTATAAATAGATGAACCGATAATAACCGCTAAAATCAGTACGGTAGATATGATGAGAGTAAAGAAACTTTTTTTGAGCATAGGTTTTTTGGCAGGATATTAATATCCCACTATTATGCTGTATTTAAGCAATAATTACTACTTGGAGACTTAACCATTAGGCTCAATTTGCCATACACCTGTGCCTGTTGCAGCTACATGATTGACGTTACCTTGCAATACTTTGTTGCCAACATTAATAGAAGATTCCGGTCGGCTGACTAAATAACCTTGCACGCTACCAATCCCTAAGCGTTTAACAAGATCAAATTGTGCTAGTTCTTCAACACCCTCAGCGACTATTTTCAGACCTAATTTAGTGCCCAGTTCACTGATGGAGTTTAAAATTTCATTGTATTTCGGGTTTTCATTTGCTTGAGCAATAAAAAGTCTATCTATTTTTAAAACATCGATAGGTAGATCAGCCAAAGTACTTAAAGAGCTAAAGCCGGTACCAAAGTCATCAATTGCAATAGTAACGCCCTGTGTTCTAAGCTTTTCTAATTCTTTGATTATGCTATTGCTGGCCTTAATTAGCGTTGACTCAGTTATTTCGAGCATCAGTGCTGAAGGTGGTAAGCCTGTTTTATCAAGTTTTTGCATAACCCAGTCATGGATTGGGCGGTGTTTTAATTGAATTCCTGAAACGTTGACTGAGATTTTTACTTTGCGCATACCGGCATTATGCCATGCTGACATTTGTCTACATGATTCAAGCATAATCCAATCACCGAGCTCTAATATTAGGTTGGACTCTTCAGCAATTGGAATAAATTCAACGGGTGATATCATTCCTTCGACCGGGTGATCCCAGCGAACCAATGCTTCGAAATAGTCAATAGCACAATCTTCAACATGAACGATTGGCTGAAATGAAAGGTGAAAGTTTTGACACGCAATAGCTAAACGCAACTCTTCAAGTAGGTAATGGTAGCGGCGCATTTTATTACCCATTTCAGGTGAATACACTTTAAAAATTCCACGGCCGTCGGTTTTCGCTCTATACATCGCAACATCAGCCATTTGCAACAATGCATGAGGTGTAGATGCACTATCAGGGTAAACTGCCACACCCACACTTGCACTTATTTTTATCAGCTTATTACCTAAAACAAAATCACGTTCTATTTCACTCAGTACATTTTGCGCAACGTCTAATGTTTTACTTTCACTATCGATATTATTGATAAAAATAGAGAATTCATCCCCGCCCAAACGCGCAAGGTTTTGCTCTAACATACTGGTTGGATTAATATCATTAAGTTTGTGATTACGTAATACGCTGGCAAGTCGCTCAGCAACTTGTATTAACACTTCATCGCCAAAGCTATGGCCAAAAGAATCATTCACCTGTTTAAAGCCATCCAAATCTATAAACAGTAAGGCACAGTGCATTTTTTCAAGCTCAGCGCTATTTAATTGTCGGTCAAGGTGTTCAATGTAAGCATGGCGATCAATTAGTTGTGTTAGCTTATCTTGGCTAATGCTTGTTTGTGTTTCTCTGGCATAAGTTGCGATATGTGAGTTTAAGGCTGATAAACCCTGGCTTAACCGAGTCACAGGGTTAACAATTTCTAAAGATGGTAATTGGATCTTAAATGAACTTAACAATTTATCAGTTTGAACGTTTAATTGTTCGATCACTTTTTGTTCACGTCGTGCACGTTGTAAATTACCTAAATACCAAGTTAACCAAAAGCCCATCAGAATTAAAATAATGAGATTTGCTGGAGAAAGAATAGTGGCTAGTAGTAACGACGAATATTGCACGGTAACAAATTCAGAATCCGTGATTTTTATAAGTAAATAATCATGGTCGTTGGTTGATATTACACTGTGTCCACTTAAAACAGGGTTATACCAAGAAGGCATATCTAAATGAGTTTGCGCTATAGGAAACGTCCTAATAGCAACACTGGACTGTTTTGGATTAATACTATTTACTTGTTTTGTCAGCAAAATATTTAAGCCGTAACAAAAGACAATTAAAGTAATTAAAGCAATACTGATTACACGGAAAAATTTAGTCATTCTATTAAGCCATTATGACCCCCTATTTTATTATGATTATAGCGAAGAGGGTTGGTACTTTTTTTCAGTATATAGTGTGTGAGTTCAAGAGACAAACTTTTCACAAGCACGGTACTAAAAAAATATGATTTTATGTTTTAGAGTACTTAATCTACTGTGTTTGTTGAATTTTTCGCTAGTTTCAAATTTAGTTTATTTCACTTTACGAATCTTTATATGTTATCTATTTTGTTTACTGTTAGTTGTTTGATAAGTGAACTATGGTTTAGTTCTTGCAGATTTCAATTTAACGAAAAAAATAGCTTCACATAGAGCTGTTTTGCACCATGCTTGTGCAGTGAGTTTTTTTAATGCACTGTCATAAAGCATAAATATAAGTTTGATTAACTTATAACCATCCCCCGGCATTGTTGAGTAGTTGAACTGGCACGGTGGCAAGGATAAATAAACATGAAGTTTAGTTGGAGCCCGCTATGTTGAGTAAACGTTTTTTTAAAACCAAAGAAGAAGCTGAAGTAACGTTCGAATTTAGTCACCCTGAAGCACAGCAAGTGCAACTTGTTGCTGAATTTACAGATTGGCAACCTGTCGCAATGAAATTTAATAAGAAACAGCGCTGTTTTAAATTAAAGCAACGCTTACCTAATGATCAACAGTTTCATTTTAGATACCTTATAGACGGTACTATTTGGGATAATGACCATCAAGCAGATGGTTACGTAGCTAATAATTTCGGTACTGAAAACAGCATTGTTAATACTCAACGTGTGTAAGGTAATATAATGGATTTACTTTCGCAGTTGTTTTATCTGCATGGTATAGGTTACGAATACACTAAATATACAGGGGAACAGGTATTTTTTGAACATGATACCCGTTCAGCTGCACTTAATTGCTGTGGTGTAGACACTGAGGACGTTCAACAAATTGAGCATTTAAATATTTCATTGGATGCTGCTAAGTGGTTGGAATATGTGCCCAGTTGTAGCATAGTTCAAAGCGATACACCTGTTTTAAAAGTGCGTGTTGATCAGCGATTATTACACCACATTTGTCATATTTCTTTTGATAGTCTGGATATTGAGCCGATAGAAACCAGCTTGCAAAATCTTGTATGTACAGGGGATTACACCTTTAATGATGTCGTTTATTTAGAGTTACAGGTTGGCTTACCTAATCTCCCTGTGGGATATCATCGTGCTAAAGTTTCCATTAATAATAAAACAGCCTCGACGGAGGTTTGGGCAACACCCAAACAAAGTTATCAAATAACTGATAAGAAGCGCACAGGCTTATCAATTCAGTTATACAGCTTAAAAAATAAGGCTGGATTGGGGATTGGTGATTTTGCCGATTTGATGGAATTGACTTGCCACAGTGCAGCTTTGCAACTTGATTATATATTACTTAACCCATTGCACTTGCTTTTTGCTGACGAACCGGAAAGAGCGAGCCCTTATAGTCCAAATAACCGAGCTTTACTTAATCCATTATATATCGCTATTTCTTTGTGTGAGGATTCACATGATAACCCTGAATTGAGTCAACTCCTCAAAAGCCATGAGACGCATGAGAACGACAATCAATATATTGATTATACATGGGTTACTCAATACAAGTACCAACTTCTTAAGTGTTTGTACAACAACTTTATTGCTGATGAAAACGATGACCGAAAAACGCAATTTTCACTTTTTTGCCGTGAACATCGCACGACCTTAGCAACGCTAGAGCAACACGATGTAGAATTTGCTAGCTATCTACAGTGGCAAGCGCATACTCAGTTAAAACAATGTCAAAATGTAGCCAGGGACAGCGGTATGGCAATAGGCTTAATCAATGACTTAGCCGTCGGATGTGCTGGCGATGGGGGAGAGTTTATTACTCAACAACACCTATTTGCTGAAAATGCGCATGTAGGCGCACCGCCAGATCCGTGGGCGAAACAAGGTCAAAACTGGGGCTTACCAGCATTAAATCCGTTGAAAATGGGTGAAAATAACTTTGCTTTTTACCGAGCGCTCATAAAAGCTAACATGGAAGATGTGGGGGGGCTGCGTATTGATCACGTAATGGCCATACGTAGGTTATGGTGGTGCTTTAATAATCAGGGCCAACAAGATGGGTGTTATGTTTATTACCCTTTTGAATACTTACTGGCAATTTTAACCATCGAATCGCACTTGAATGAATGTATTGTGATTGGTGAAGACTTAGGTGTCGTGCCTCACGAAGTAAAAACAGCGCTGGCAGATAAAGCTATTTTTTCCAATAGCTTATTTTACTTTGAGAAAGATCAACATGGTGAATTTTTACCTGCCGATGCTTTTGACTCCCATTGTTTATTAATGATTGCTAATCATGATGTGCCGCCTTTCTTTGCTTGGTGGGAAGGCCACGATTTAGACTTAAAGATGCAGTATCAATTAATAGATGAAGCTCAACAAATGCAAGATGTTGAAATTCGCCAAGTTGAAAAGCAAAGAATGTTAAGACTTTTAGAGCAAAGTGGTCATCATGGTTATACGCTAAATACGAAAGCTAAAGATATATATACTGCTTTAACATTAAGTCTAGCGCATTCACCAGCTCAACTTTTCGCAATTCAATTAGATGATTTGGATGAGCAAATACTCCCGGTGAATATTCCTGGTACGAATAAAGAATACCCCAATTGGCGAAGGGTGCTTTCTAAGCCATGTACAGAAATATTAAAACAACATGCTAATTTGCTTAGTGAAATAACTTCAATAAGGACGTATTAAATGAACAGTTCTGTTCAAATTAAATCAGTATCCGATCAGTATAATCAGCAAGTAGCTGCG
>Ga0115572_10003863_pt1 | contig 11776 bp, 12 predicted proteins | sample COGITO_mtgs_1206_FD_88681 | JGI IMG/M metagenome (GOLD analysis project Ga0115572, IMG submission 88681) | Pelagic marine microbial communities from North Sea - COGITO_mtgs_120607 | ecosystem: Environmental > Aquatic > Marine > Epipelagic | place: Germany:Helgoland, sampling site Kabeltonne... | reverse complement strand
TTCTTGCTTTTTCTATTATTTTAGTTTGAGGAATAATACCAGACTTTGCAATTGAGGTTGTCGCTCTTTTTTCTAACAAGAAGTCATATAATTTTTCATTAATTTTTAGTTTTCTTTGTATGGATGCCATATCACGCTCTGAAATAGGTATTTTTTTGACTAATTTTTCGTAGTAAGCTATTTCACCAATTTCAGCATTTATTTGAGATTTAAAAGCGCTAATTGTATTTTGAATATAAATCAACAGATCCTTTCTTTGGTTGATTATTTTCTCATTTACTTTATTCAACTCCTGATGGCCAGTTTTAAAACCATGGTTCATCTCTAGTTTCTTTAACTGATTTTCATAAAAATCATTGATTGAGTTTTTTAGATATTCGTCTTCATTTAAAACATATAAAGCTGGTGGAGAAATATTTGCATCTTTTAACTTGGTTAAGTAGGTTATTAAATTTTCCAAAGATTTGATTTTTAATCCCAAATTTCTTTTAAAGGATTTATGCAGCATTAATGACTGGAAATACTTATCAGATTCCTTATCTACGTTTAAGATTCCTTTTTTGTCTCTAAAATTTTGCAACTCATATTGAATAGAATCAATAACATTTACGACGTTTTCTAATTGAATATTTATATAGGATGTAGTGTTCTCATTAATTCTGAACTGGTTTTCTAACGTATATGCAATATATTCGTATGCTAAGGTGTCCAGTATCATTCTAGATCTCTCAGGAACTTCATCTAATAAATTAACCACTAAAAGAGATGTATATTCAATATTTTTAATTGATAAATTAGAAATGATATTGTTAACCCAATAACTATCGTTATGAAAAATGATTTGATAGTTTATTTCAGAGAAATTTTCTGCTCTTTTAGAATCCAAAAATGTATTTAATTTGGTATTTATTGAGTAATGTTTGGTAGTTTGAAGTGAATCAAAATAATGTATCTCGGTATGTATTTCCTCATTTAAAACATAATTCAATTCATATTGATTTTCATTTAAAATTTTAAAAGCTATTGGAATTTCAAAAAGATTTTGATTTAAAACATTTACATCCACCTTGAAAGGCAGCTCATTAAAAAATTCTTTGGTATTTAATCTTCCAACAATAAAATAAGAACACGATAGGTCTAATCTTAGTAGCACATTTTGCATCATATCATAGGACCCAATGATTCTTTTTTGGTTAGAAATATCTCCATAATAATTGTAAAAACCCAAGCTACTTTGCAGATTCTCTTGATAATCATAAACATCGTTAGATTTTAATAAGATTTCAATTTTTGTATTATGATATTCTTTTTGCTTATGATTATATATGTAACCTAAAATAGCAGCAACAGGAGTTATTAAAACAAATAAATACCAATTCTTAAGAACAGCGTTTAAAAGCCATATGAAATCATTTTGACTTAATATGGTAGAAGTTTTTTTGTTTTCCAATTTTGACAATTATTAATATGTAAATATCGTATTTTAACATGAAGTAGTAGTATAAAATCAAATAAATACATAGTTTTGTTTTGTAATGAAAAAAAAGTTTTTAATAATAATAGTTATATTAATTCCCCAAATTTATTTTTCCCAGCCCGGAAGTCCAGGTGGAACTCCTTGCTGGCCTCCTCCTTGTATTCCAATTGACGGAGGTATTAGTATTTTTACATTTATTAGTATTTTTTTTGGTTATAAATTCCTTTCTAAAAACAAATAATTGTTTTTCTTAAATTTAAAAAAACCTGAATTTAAATTCTTATTCACTTTTATTCCACTCATTATATTTTGGTTTTTTTTATATCACTATTTGTACAAAATTGATGAACTTTTTAATTTAAAAATTAATCTTTTAACAACATTTTCAAAATTACTAAGTTACCAGTCAAACTTCCTACTTGCCTTATTTAATTTTAAAACCTCCACAGAAATCCAAGGAGATATGGTAATAACAAAAATATTAGACTATCCTTATAACCATGGGGTATGGATAGGTGAGCCTTGTAATGGGATTAAAGTTTTTGGATTATTTTCAATATTTGTAATTGCATTTAAGGGAAGAATTATAAATAAAATATGGTTTATTATAATTGGTATTTTTTTATTACATATCATCAATGTTATTAGAGTTGCTATACTAACGTACATTTCTGCAGTTAACCCATATATTCTAGATTTTAATCATAATATAACATTTCAATTAATTATTTACGGTGCGATACTATCTTTATGGTATATATGGATAAGTCAGTTTTCTTTAAAAGGTATTAAATGAAATTGAAAAATTTTAATCTAATTGTTCTCGCAATATTTTTGGAATATTTAAGGGATTATTTATTTATTAACGTTAATTTATATATAGAATTTTTAGAGAATCTAAATATTGGTTTAAATGTCATTAACTATACAGATTCTTTTCTATTTAGTATTATAAAAAGTTTTGAAATTAAATCATTAACGCAAATAAAATGGGTAATGTCTTTATTTTTCGCATTAGCTTTTTATTTTTTAGGAGTACTATTATCTTATTGGAATTTTAGCAAGCTGAAACATAAAGAATTTCTAAAAATACACAGAATTGGTGGGGCGGTAATACTAAATTTTAGTTTATTTATCTATATTTTTGGAAAATTCATGAACTTAGAAACGCAAATTAATTTTTATTTTGTTTCACTAGAATTAAGTCATTTTATACAATCGTTACTTTATCCAATTTCTTTTTTAATATTATTTTCATCCTTTAATATTAAAAAAACTTAAAACATTAGCAATTACCTGACTGGTTTGAGATTCTGTCATATTTACCCAAAGAGGTAACCTTACTAAACAGTTTTCGTATTTTTTAGCGTTTGGCATTTTTCGACCATCGTGCTTATTCTTATAATAAGGGCTGTCATGTAAACATATATAGTGAAATACAGCATTTATATTTTTGTTTTTTAAATAATTAATTAAATCGATTCTCTCATCATTTGATCTACAAACCATATAAAACATATGAGCATTGTTGATTGCATATTTTGGCACATTAGGTAACCCGACATCAATATTTTTAAAACTTTTATTATATTTATTCCAAATTGCTTTTCTTTTGTTCTGAATATTTTCTATTTCTTCCAACTGAGCATATAAGAAAGCGGCAGTTATTTCAGATGGTAAAAATGAGGAGCCAATATCTACCCAATTATATTTGTCAACTTCACCTCTCCAAAATGCAGATCTGTTGGTCCCTTTTTCCCAAATTATTTCTGCTCTACTAGAAAAATTAGCATTGTTTACAGCTAAAAGCCCGCCTTCCCCACATTGAATATTTTTAGTTTCATGAAAGCTAAAACACCCCATATCTCCTATGGAGCCAAGTGGCTTTCCTTTGTAGTAACTATCAATTCCCTGTGCAGCATCTTCAATAATTAGAAGGTTATGTTTTTTAGCAAGAGCTAAAATTTTATCCATATCACAAGCTACACCAGCATAATGAACAGTAACAATTGCTTTTGTTTTTTCACTGATTACTTCTTCAATTTTATCTTCATCCATTCCTGGATGATCAATTCTAGAATCAATAAATTTAATTTTAGCTCCTCTTAAAATAAATGCATTGGCAGTTGAGACAAATGTATAGGTAGGCATAATTACTTCGTCACCTGGTTTAATATCTGCTAAAATAGCACTCATTTCTAATGCATCTGTACAAGATGTGGTTAGTAAATTGTGTTGATTATTGAATAGGGTTTTAAATTTATTATGGCATTTTTTTGTGTAAACACCGTTTCCTGATAATTTTTTATTTACGACAGCTTCAGAAATGTAGCTATTTTCATTTCCAGTAATGTGAGCAACATTAAATGGTATGTGGTTTTTTTTATCCAATGTTTAATTTTTTTGCAAAATGAATAAGCAACTAGCTCCAAATTTCATTTTGGATTTTTCAATTTTCTTTAATTCAATTTGTTCAAAAAAATTAAATATTTTTTTTGTTATACCTTGTGGATTATGTTGTTTTTTTTCCTCACTTATTAGTTTTGTTTTGGGTATTCTTTTTCCAAGTTTATATGGTAATGCACGTAATAAATAGGATATAGGTAATAAATAACAAAAAAAATAGCTAAAATAGTCAAGATTTACATCGAGTTTATTTGTGAGATTTTTCACTATTTTTTTATTATATCTTCTAAAGTGACCACCATAGGGATCAACATCTGACCATAAAAATTGATGAGCAGGTACGGTTATATATATTCTACTACCTTTTTTTAGTTTATTTAATAATTTGGATAGGAACTCAAAATCATTTTCAATGTGTTCTAAAACATCAAAAAGTCCAATACCATTTATGTTATATTCACCAAAGTTAAAATCTTCAAAGGTTATATTATGAACTTCTTTTATTAGTCTTTTTTTTGCGTTAATACAACCTTGCTTACTCGGTTCAATTAAGATATTTTTATTTGATTTATTTAATTCAGCTATTTTCATAAGTTGATATCCATTTCCACCACCTATATCTGCAAAATCTCCATTAAATGGATAATTTCTAATAACAGATTCTAGTATTTTATTTCTATGATTAAACCAAAAACTATTATTTTCAATTTTTATCAAGTCTAGGTGAGCATCTTTTGGAAATGAAATGCTTGAACCTATATTTATTCCTTCTTTTTTCATTTTTCAACAAATTTAGCTAAACCAAATCCATATTTTCCATGGTCATTTCCATTATATAACATATATCTATTTCCATTGTGGTCGAAAACAAATGGATAACAGATCATTTCAGAATCCCAACCAGTATTAGAAACATTTATTCCAACTTTGTCTAATTTATTTATCCAATTTATACCGTCATAACTATGAGAATAGCCAATTCTATATTTCCTTGCTGATCCGTCACGGTATGAAAACCACATATGATAGCCATTTTCATCTATTATTACAGAAGGTCTAGAGAAAGCTTGCGCTAAACCTAATTCATAAGGAATAGCAACACCATGCTTTTCCCAATTTATGGCATCTTTTGAAGTAGCATATTTTATAACATGAATCATTTCTCCATTTTCTGAAATCCAGTCGATAGTAGAACCATACCACATTTTATATTTATTTTCATGAAAAATAACAAATGGATATGATAAACTTATAGGATCTTCCTCATCTGAAGTCATAAAAGAAATATAAGGGTCTATAATTAACTTATTATTTTCAATTAATTCTAACCTTCCAATATCACCTCTCCAATGTTCTAGACCTCTAATTTGCCAACCCATGAATAAAATATATTTATTTTTTAATGGACCTTCATATAGGTTTCCAATGCTAATTCCATGGGAGTAAAAACTGTTAGGATTCCCATATTTAATTAATGGCGTAGACGGATAATTAATTATTTTTTTATCTATTATATCTATATCAACAAAACCAACTGAAGATTTGTTGTTTTTATTTCTGCCACTATAAAAAACTCGAAAAATATTACCTTTTAAAGGTATTGGCAATGGATTAGATGCATGAGAAACTAAGTATTCATTATTATTTTTTGTTTTAAAAATTTGACCTATTTTTTCCCATTTCATATCATGAAATTTTTAATTCTGTACTTTTTTTATTCATTTTAAATGGTTTAGAGGCAAGATAAACACTCTCTTTTTCTGTAGAGTGCATTAATGTTACTCCTGCCCCAATTAATGAAAACTGGTCTATTGTAATATTGTCTCTTAAAGTAGAATTAACACCAATAAAGCAATTATTTTCTATAGTTGTAAATCCTGAAACTACTACCTGAGAAGTTATAAAACAATGGTCTTTAATAATAACATCATGGCCAATATGGTTGCCAGACCATAAAACATTATTTGAGCCTATTTTCACAAAAGGTTGAATAGTATTATCTTCTAGTATTAGATTATTAACTCCTATAACTTCTTCAGTTAAAAATGAACATTTAGTGCTAATGTAATTTGGGAGTTTATATCCTTTAGTTTTTAATTTATTGTATATACTCTCTCTTAATTTATTCATGTTAGTGTAACCAATAGCAACAAATGCATCATATTTAGAATTTGGATGTGTTTGTTCTAATGTTTCTAAAGGAATTACAGGAAGGTTACAAAACTGTTCTTTTTCTATGAATTTTTTATTTACACTGAAAGCAACAACATCATAATCTGAGTCTTTTGAAAAATAGTAATGGGCTAATTTAGCATTAGATGTATTACCTATTATGATAAGTTTTTTTTTCATTATTTTTCTTTTTGCAAACGTCTTTGTCTAAAATCTTCTACACTAATTGGTGTTTCGAACTTATAACCAAGTATTTTATTTAGAATTGGAGTGTTGGTATGTTTACCTTTTAGCATTTTTGGTATGTCGATTTGTTGCTTTAAAATAGGGCTTGTAAAAAGATTGTTAACTCCGTATCTTATAATATTGGAAGAATTATTTCCTGCCCTATGATATACCCAACTGTCAAAAACAATAACATCACCAGCCCCTAAATTAGGTTGAATAGCATTTTCCAGAAAAAAGGTAGAAGATGGAGCTTTTGGGAATAATTGTGAGTATGGGAGAATTAAAGTTCCACCTGTATTTTCATTAAAAGGAGTTAAGCAATAAAAAACGTTTATCGCTATTGGATTGCTTAGGATATATTCTTGGTATGGAATGTCTCTATGCCATGAAGTCTGGTGGTGTTCTTTAATAGGCCTGTTAATTATCCCGTTTTGTAATTGTAGTATATAATTTTCTCCAAGAATTGATGATACTATTTTTAGAATTTCTTCATCAGTTATTAAATTCAAAAAATCTGAATCTTCTGAAAATAGCATTCTAGCAGAATCTAACTCATTTATTTGTCTTAAATTAAGTTCACCAAAAGATGTTTTTTGCTTTTGGTATACATTTTCAATTTTAGAAGAGAATTTTTCACAATTTTTTTTTGATAGTTGTCCTTTCAATATAGTGTACCCTCTTCTTTTTATATTTTCAATATGAGAATCAATTTCTTTCTCAATTTTATGAAATGAGGAGATGCCGTATTGTTTCATGGTTGGTTCAAGATTAATTCTGAATATATTACTAGATTATTTTTGTTTTTTGAAAAAAGTCGTTGCAATAAATGAAAAGCATATAAGGATATTGGGTTTAATATTAAATTAAATCCCTTTGGAAATGTTGTTTTGTATTTGATATTTCTATTTCCAGTGTATACAGTTCTCTCATGTAAGCTTAGCTTAAGCTTATCACTTTCTTTTTTTTTAATTATTCTGTTTGATATTAAATAAAGAATATTTGAAAGAGGGTATGTCAAACCTATGTTTTTATTAATTCTGAAATTAAATTGATTTGCCAAATTTTCAAAGTCATTAAATTCATATCTTTTAATATGACCTGCAACCTCATCTTCAATCCCCCAATATTTCATTGCTGCAGGAACTAATGATATAATAACTCCTTTAGTTGAGAGTATTTTTTTACACTTATGAAAGTACTGTTCTAAAAGATCAATGTCCATATGCTCTATGACCATGCATGAAATTATTATATCATAATTTTTTTCTGTATTAAACTCAATAAAATTTTCATTTCTCACATTATACTTTCCACTAGAAATGTAGTTTTTGTTTTTAATATTATTGTTTTTACAAGCAGATTTATTTAGATCAAAACCAAGCCCTTTATATCCCATTTTTAAAAAAATATTTGATACGTTTCCATTACCAGAACCTATTTCAATAAAGCTAGATAATCCAGTAGACCTTAATTTTTTTAAACGTTTTTTAAGGTAAATATATTGTAAGATATTTCCAGGAGGTAGTCCTATCATATATTAATTTTTTCATCAATAATATATTGAGGTCTATTTTTTACTTGCTCAAACATTTTACCAATATATAACCCTAAGATTCCTATTGCTGTAAGGATTAAACCTGTAGAAAAAGAAATTAAAACAAATAGACTTGCCCAACCAGATTGATAACCATTAATAAAATAGTTTACTATAATGATAATTACTGAAATTAAAGATATTGATCCAAAGCAAAATCCTAGATATATTCCAATTCTAAGAAGTTTGTCAGATTGGTAAATTATACCGACCAAAGCATGTCTAACAAGGGTTTTAAAACTATAAGAACTTTTTCCTTCATACCTATCTTGATGTGTGATTTTTATATAAGTTTTTTTAAAACCTAACCATCTAAGAACCATTAGATAGTGAAATTGATAATCGTTAAATTGTTTAAATGCTTCAATTACTTTTCTTGAAATTAAACTCAATGACCCAATTTGGATACTTGATTTTGATGTTTTCTTTTCAACAAGAAGATTAAAAATTAAATTAAATAAACTAGCACTTAAATTTTTAAATTTAGAATGAGCTCTTCTATTTTTTAATGTTAATATTATTTCATTTCCCTTTAGCCATTCTTCTACTAAATTATTAATGTATTTAGGGTCTTCTTGAAGGTCACAATCCATAACAATACAGCAGTCTCCTTTAGCCAATTCAATACCCGCTTTTATTGCAATATGTTGTCCAAAATTTCTGCTAAATTTCACTGCTTTAATCTTATCATTTATTTTAGCAATTTTATTAATTTCTTTCCATGAATTGTCTTTACTACAATCTTCAATTAGAATAATTTCATAGGAAGGTGTAATTTTTGATAATTCTTTTTCTAACCTTAAAATAAGTTCTGGGATTATTTTCTCAGCTTGATAAACAGGTGAGACAACGCTTAAGGAAAGTTCTTTTTTCAATTTACAGAGTTATTTTGGTTTAAAAACTTAATAGAATCAATACCTTCATTTAATATTAAATCTAATATACTAACTCCATGTTCAAAACCATCATACAGTTGAGAGTATTGAAGATAATTAGAGTAATTAAAATAATGAACATTTATTTTATTTTCTTTAAATAATTCTTCATTCATATATGATTTTGCAGCAGGCCCAGAATAATAATCAGTTCCATTCATATCCTTGCAAATATTTATTAATCTAAAATTTTTATCTTCATGTAGTTTAAATTCACTTGAAAACCTTATTTCAGTTTTAATATTCAAATATTTGTTAATCTTTTGAATAAAGTGAAGATTAATTTCAGATAGATATTCAAAATTACATTTCATATATAACTCTTCAATCCAACCAATAGTTTCTTTATAGAATTTAGCTTTATTATAGTTTTGCTTAAGTATTCCTAAGTGAGATTTATTCCATTTTTTATCAGATACTTTAGTTTCATTAATTTTTTGAAAGTATTTTCCTTTAACAAGTACTGGAATGGTTAACCATTTTAGTCCATTAGGAGTTTTAATTAAGTTTCTATTTCTCCAGTCTCTTTTAGTATATTGCATGTCATCGTAAACGATGAAAATATCTGTTTTTGAAATGCTGTCAAAATATCCTTTCCAAGGAATGTAATTTGATTGAGTAATTAATATATTTTTTTTTAGCATCTATTTTTTAAAATATTTTTAAATTTATATAACCAAATATTATTTATTTTAAATATAAATAATAATTCTTTGTTTGTAATTTGCTTATTTGTAATTAAATAATTTACGTTTTTTGAAAGTAGTCTTTTTAATTTCAATCTATTTAAGTCATCATATTCTAAATATAATCTCCTACCACAAAATTCTTCCTTTCTATTCATTAAGTAATTAAATTCACTACAATTTGATTGATAATTTAAAGGGTTATAACCTCCAATTGTTTTTAGTCCATTATATTGAGCAATTTCAGGGTAAATTCCAAGACAACAAACTTTTGAGTTTAAATCAATAAGTGGTTTAATTTTTTTAAAATCATTAACTTGGAAGAAGTCATTGAACGTTTTATGAGAATTACTATCGTTTTCGACGTAAGTATGGTAAAAACTATTCTTTATACCATCGTAATTTTGAAAATCTTTACTGTTAAAATTAAAAAATGCTGAAAAAATAATTGTAATTAAAATTAAGTAGCTAGAAATCTTGATGAACCTTGGTCTAGTTTGAAATTTTTCAAAAGAGAAAGCTAAAACAATATACCAAAGAGTCGTATTAACAGAAATAAATCTTGGGTTAAAAGATTTGAAAAAAGGTAAATAGTTAATTACGAAATTCAAATCTTTTGATGTTGTTAAGATTGATAAAATTAGAATAACAAATATTATACTCAAAATTAATTTTTGGATTTTTTTTGATTTTACGTATACAAAACTAAATATCACATAAAGAGGAATAAAGGGCCATATTCTTCCAAAAAAATGGTACTGACCTTTAACCATTTGAGAAATTGATATCCCTAAAAGTCCTTTAAAATTTAAACTGTCACTCAATATTCCAAATGATCGACTTAAAATTGTCTTATTCACAAAATAGAGTTCAAAAATTCGGTGTTCAATAATTAAAGACAGTAATGCAATTATTGAATACGCTAAAATTATATTCCAGTGCATAGTTGATGTTTTGATGAAATAAAATCCAAAAAAGAAAATTCCAACAAGAAATAAAAAAATATTACCCAAAAATAGTGAAGAGCAAAAAGGAAATAAAAAAATAAATATCCAAGAAATAATCATTTTTCTTCTACTCAATAAATTTAAAAAACTCCAAATCAGTAATGGTTGCCCACTGATAGTTAAAAACCCCGGAGGCCAAAATGGAATTAAAGAGAAAACTAAAGATAAATAAGAACAAAAAATTAACTTATTATCACCTTTAATAAGAAAATCACTACTTAATAAATACATTCCTAAAAAAGCAATTAAATGCATTAAGATATTCAAAATACAATAAGATTTTATAGGTGAGAAAAAAAAGTAGGTTAATGATGGAATACTGAGATCTGAGGGGTAAACCAGTCTTGATATACCACAATGACTGATATCAATATTCCCATTATTGTGATTAAATAATTCTCCTGATTCTACTAAGTTTTTATACCAAACTACAACAGAATCTAAATTATCATGTATTAAAAATTTTGAATTTTCAATGTCATAATAATAGGGCAACAGATAAATTGCTAAAACAGAAATAGAAAATATTAAAGATTTATTATTTAATAATAGGTTTTTGATTTTAACTTTTTATTTAAAAATTATATGTGTTAAATTTAAACTTAAATATAAGTTTATAATCAAAATAATTTAAAAAAGTACTTCTAAATGTATAAAGACCAACAAATTGAATCCCTAATTAATGAAGAGTTAAAAAGACAAACCGAAGGAATTGAATTAATTGCTTCCGAAAACTATGCTAGTGAATCGGTCATGATTGCCAGTGGCTCTATTTTAACTAATAAATATGCTGAGGGACTACCAAATAAAAGATATTATGGTGGTTGTCAGGTTGTTGACCAAATAGAACAAATTGCTATTGACCGTTTAAAAAGTTTATTCGGCGCCTCTTGGGCAAATGTTCAACCTCATTCTGGTTCACAAGCTAATGCAGCGGTATTTTTAGCCTGCTTAAATCCAGGAGATGATATACTTGGTTTTGATTTGTCTCACGGTGGACATTTAACCCACGGATCTCCAGTAAATTTTTCAGGTAAATTATACAATGCTCATTTCTATGGTGTCGAAGAAGCAACTGGAACCATTGATTACAACAAAGTAAGAGATAAGGCAAAAAAGATAAAACCAAAAATGATCATTTGTGGGGCATCAGCTTATTCAAGAGATTGGGATTACAAAACATTACGTTCAATAGCAGATGAAATTGGAGCACTACTTTTAGCAGATATATCTCATCCATCAGGATTAATAGCTGGTAAAATATTAAATGA
>Ga0115572_10003862_pt1 | contig 11776 bp, 9 predicted proteins | sample COGITO_mtgs_1206_FD_88681 | JGI IMG/M metagenome (GOLD analysis project Ga0115572, IMG submission 88681) | Pelagic marine microbial communities from North Sea - COGITO_mtgs_120607 | ecosystem: Environmental > Aquatic > Marine > Epipelagic | place: Germany:Helgoland, sampling site Kabeltonne... | reverse complement strand
GGCATCGGCGCTCGGCTACTGTTGTGACTGATTATTCTGGTTTATATTGCTGTAAACGAATGCCTTCAATTTCCATTTTATTGAGTAATTCGTCTTTCGTTTGTTCGGCTTTGCTGCGCTGGATCATTGGACCGACATAGACTCGGTCTAGATTACCCGTGCCGTTCTTCAGAATATATGCTTTGAAGCCATTTTCACGCAAGGTGTCACGAAAAGCTATTGCGTTTTTACTCGCTTCAAATGCGCCCACCTGTAAAGTCCAAGCAACAGCAACACCCTCTTGATCAAGGCTGCCATAGTTCCCAGCGTCATGGAGTACTTTCGGGTCATCTACGTTGACAATTCGGGGCTCTGGCGCAGTAATTTTCTTTTCGAATTCACCACTGGCTAGCTCATCAAGCTCAATTCGAACTCTTGCTTGCTCTACATCCCCAACCCAGTCGGGGGTTTCTGGTTTGGGCGGGATTTCTGAGTATAGAGGGTCGTACATGCGTTTTTCTTGAAGAATATTAGGTAATATAAGCGCCATGGCGAATACCGTGACAAACGCACCTAAAATTCGTGCTTTAAGATTACCTTCCATGCTTCACCTCTATTCTAGGATGATTTTTTAATACTTGTTCGGCTGCAGCCACCGTTAAGAAAGAACCGATTACCAGTACTTCCTCACCATCTTTTACATCATCTAAACAATGTTCAATCGCTTGTGCAACATCATCATACTTCCCAGCAATACTTTGCTGTGAAGAAGCAATTAAACGAGTGCTTAACTGCGCCGCTGATTGACCACGATACCCTGATAGCCCAGCTAGGTGCCAGTGCTTGATTTTGGGTAGTGACGAGACTATCCCTTCTGGATCCTTGTCAGCCAATACTGCCAAAATACCGTGAGAACAGTTATTTAAACGAGTAGCAAGAAAGGCCGCCGCTTGAGGATTATGTGCAACATCTAGAATGAAAGTAATGCATTTGCCACTTCCCTCAGGTTCTTTGATAGCACAAGGCATATGAGTCAATCGGCCTGCTACCTTTGTGTTATCAATAGCCAGGTTGATTTTATCCTCGCTTGGCAGTAAACCCAAGCTATCCAAGCCTGCAATAGCCGAAGCGATATTAAAGTAAGGAATATGTCCTTTAGGTAGGGTAAGTTTTTTTTCTTGGTGCGTACCGCAATTTAATATTAAGGACCAGCCGCCTTCCATCGCATCTATTGAGTAGTTTTGATCTACTGAAATTAACTGAGCGTCAATCAATTTCGCCTGATCTAAAAAGCCTTGCGATACTTTAGGTTGACCACAAATAAGTGGTTTATTTTTACGACCGATACCTGCTTTTTCATAGCCGATTAGATCAAGGGTGTCCCCAAGCCAATCCTGATGGTCTAGGCCGACACTGGTTACTATGGCTAAATCCGTGTCAACAATATTAACGGCATCGAGACGACCGCCCAACCCAACTTCAAGCAAGGCCACATCGACTTGCCATTGCTTTATCTGCCATAGCGCTGCGAGAGTACCAAATTCGAAATAGGTAAGTGGTATATCACCACGCCCCTCTTCAATTGCTTCAAACGCGGAGCACAATTCTTCATCGGTAGTTAATCGATCTGTACCATTGGTATCACGACGATTAATGCGTTCGTTATATTGATGAATGTGCGGAGAGTTATAACAGGCTGAAGATAAGTTTTTTTGCGACAGTAAATGACCTAATATTGCGGTCGTTGTGCCCTTTCCGTTTGTACCACCTACAACGATTGTGATCGGTGCAGGTTTAAACAAATCGAGTTTTTGGGCAACTTGAGTTACTCGCCCAAGGCCCATTTCGATGTCAGATGGATGAGTTGACTCTAGGTAACTGAGCCACTCATCTTTGCTTCGATTCACCTAGCTTCCACTCATTTTAGTTTGCGTCCATTGCAGAGCGCATTTCTGAAAGTACAGATTGAACTTCGCGAATAGCAACATCAGGCTTGTCGGCATTGGCAGCAATTTTATTAACCAGCGCCGAACCAACAATAACGCCGTCAGCAACCGTGGCTACTGCAGCCGCAGCTTCACCATTATTGATGCCGAAACCAACACCAACAGGGATGCTTACACGGCTGCGGATGCGCTCTAGGTTTTTACTAACATCAGCAACATCAATAGCCGCACTGCCAGTAACGCCTTTAATAGACACATAGTAAACATAGCCGGAACTAAATTTAGCAATTTCACTGATACGCGCATCGGTAGTTGTTGGTGCAATTAGGTAGATAATATCCAAACCATGATCAGCAAAAATCTGGGCATTCTCGCCAGATTCTTCAGGTGGCATATCAACCATCAATACACCGTCTATTCCGGCCTGCTCTGCAGCCTTAGCAAAAGTTTCGTAACCCATTGCTTCTACTGGGTTCAAATACCCCATTAAGACCACTGGAGTATCAGTGTTCTTTGTGCGGAATTCTGTAACCATATTAATTACATCATGCAGTGACGTATTGTGCTTAAGAGCGCGTTCACACGCTAACTGAATGGTAGGACCATCAGCCATTGGGTCAGAAAATGGAACACCCAATTCAATAATATCGGCACCAGCGTCAACTAAACCGTGCATCATATCAACAGTAACTGAAGGATTTGGATCCCCTGCTGTCACGTACGGAATTAATGCTTTTTTGTCTGTTTTTTTCAATTCTGAAAATAAAGCAGCTATACGACTCATTAAAATTTTCCTTCTACTTTATTAAACTTCTAAGCCGTCAATGCCAGCTACAGTATGAATATCTTTATCACCACGACCCGATAAATTTACTACCAATACTTGATCAGGGCTCATGTCTTTTGCAATTTTCATTGCGTGGGCAATGGCGTGACTTGATTCAAGTGCCGGCATAATACCTTCGATGCGGGTAAGGTCACGAAAAGCCTTCAGTGCTTCTTCGTCAGTTGAAGCAACATATTCTGCACGACCAATATCTTTTAACCATGAATGCTCTGGCCCTACACCTGGGTAATCTAAACCAGCAGAAACAGAGTGTGTCCCCATGATCTGGCCATTATCATCTTCCATTAGGTAAGTACGATTACCGTGTAATACACCTGGGCGACCTTTACAAAGAGGTGCTGCGTGATCATCTCCTGATAAACCTAAGCCACCGGCTTCTACACCGATCATGCGAACATCATGCTTATTCAGGTAAGGATAAAACATACCAATTGCATTAGAACCTCCACCAATACAGGCAATAACTGCATCAGGTTGGCGGCCGATTTGATCATCACACTGACGAATAGTTTCGCGTCCGATAATACTTTGGAAATCACGTACAAGCATTGGGTATGGGTGCGGGCCTGCTGCCGTTCCTAAAATATAAAAAGTATCGTCAACATTGGTTACCCAGTGGCGCATTGCATCGTTCATTGCGTCTTTTAGGGTTTTAGTGCCAGATTCGACAGATATAACTTCAGCACCTAATAAGCGCATGCGGTATACGTTAAGTTTTTGGCGCTCAATATCAGTTGAACCCATGAAAACCTTACATTCCATACCCAGGCGAGCTGCAACAGTAGCCGTTGCAACACCGTGTTGACCAGCGCCTGTTTCAGCAATGATTTTCTTTTTGCCAGAATACTTAGCTAATAACGCTTGGCCAATTGTATTGTTAATTTTATGCGCCCCAGTGTGGTTAAGATCTTCACGCTTAAGGTAAATCTTAGCGCCACCACAATGCTTCGTAAGTTGCTCTGCAAAATACAAAGGCGATGGGCGACCTACGTAGTGGGCAAGGTCTTCGTCAAACTCTTTTTGAAAATTCGGGTCTTGAGAAAGCTTACTGTATAAGGCTTCAAGTTCATCTAAGGCTGCACTGAGTGTCTCTGATACAAAGCGGCCACCAAAAATACCGAAATGGCCTTTAGAATCTGGTAATACAGGAAAATCTTTTTGATCTTTAACGTTCGACATTTCGAACCTCGCTTATAAATTCTTGAATTTTTTTTCTGTCTTTTATGCCTTTACTGGCTTCAACGCCGCCACTTATATCTACGGCAAAAGGCTTCACTTGGTTTATAGCATCGGCAACATTCGTTGAATTTAGTCCACCGGCGAGCACCCAAGGTACTGATAATTGAGGAATTAACCGCCAATCGAACGCCTGGCCAGTTCCACCAGGCAAATTCTCCACATAGGCATCTAATAACAAAGCTTTAGTATCCGGATACTGTTGTACTGCACTATGAATATCATCAGCGCTGCGTACACGGATAGCTTTCATATAGGGGCGATTAAATTGACGACAGAATTCTGGGCTTTCGTCACCATGAAACTGCAATAGATCAAAAGGGCAAATTGAGAGTACGCGATTAATTTCTTCCGCACTTTCATTAACGAACAGTGCTACGGTCGTTACAAATGCGGGAACTTTTTTAACTAGCTGAGCCGCTTGCTCCGCAGTAACGGATCTTGGGCTAGGCGCATATAATACAAAGCCAAGAGCATCAGCACCCTCAATCACGGCATTATGAACATCTTGATCGCGGGTTAGACCGCATATTTTAATTCGCACTTTATTCACGAAAATAGACTTACAATTGGGTAAAATAAGAGAGAAGCGAGTTTAACAGATATACGCTAGAAAACCATTAGTTAGAAAACCACGGCTCTACGAAAACAGGGCCCCATGCTTGAGAAGGTACTTGGTATTTTTCAGGGTATTCAACCCCAACAAAATACAGACCAGCAGATGGTGCAGTTACACCTCCTAGCGCCCTATCCCGCTGAGCTAATAACTCACCACACCATTCAATAGGTTTACGCTCCATGCCAATAGGCATAAGGACGCCTGCGATATTTCGAATCATGTGATACAAAAATGCATTTGCTTGCACTTCGATCATTACGATATCGCCATAACGACGAACTGAGATGTCTTGAATTGTTCGTATGGGACTTTTAGCTTGGCAGTCTTTTGCACGGTAAGACGTAAAGTCGTGCTCACCCTTTAAAGCCTGGGCTGCTTCATGCATTTTGTTTTCATCTAACGGAAAACGACACCAAGTAAGCTGATCATGCATTAAGCCTTGCTTGATTTCCTTATTGAAAATCAAATAACGATAACGGCGACTGGTTGCTCCAAAACGAGCGTGAAATGATTCATCAATATCGCTTACCCACCGCAATGCAATACCATCAGGAAGATAGGTATTAACTCCCATCATCCAATTATGAGGTCGTCTTTGTGCGTGGGTATCAAAATGAATTACTTGAGTCGAAGCATGAACACCTGAATCGGTTCGTCCTGCGCATGTAACCGCAATGGGCTCGTTGGCAACTCTACTTAGGGCATCTTCCAAAGCCGCCTGAATAGTCGGCTCTGGGTGATGTTTTTGCCGCTGCCAACCATGGAAATTCGCTCCATGGTATTCAACGATTGCGGCAACTCTTCTTTTTTCACTAACGACAACTTTACTGCTAGTTTCTTGCATTGATTAACCGATGCTATCCATTAGAGATCGCGCATCTGTTTTTTGTTGATCACTGCCTTCAGCAATTACTTCATGAAGCAATTCTTTTGCCCCATCAACATCTTCCATGTCTAAGTAAGCGCGCGCAAGATCTAACTTAGTGGCGCATTCATCAGTGCCTGCTAAGAAATCAAATTCATCATCAGAAGCCGCTAACTTGTCCAAATCAATTTCTTGATCTGTTCCTGAAGCTACATCTGCTTCCGCAGTTTCAGCCGTAAAATCTGGCAGCTCTTCTAATTCATCCAGATCAAAGTCTGCACTGAAATCAGTTTCAGCATCTGACGCTAAATCAGTTGCGACTTCCGTAATAATCTCTGGAGCTTCTTCTAGCGCCTCGATTTCTTCATCTTCAAGCACTTCCAAGCTTTCAGTTGTAACCGAAAGATCTTCAAGCTCTGCTTCAAGGTCATTAAGATCGCTGGTTAATTCATCAGCATCAGAAAGATCTGCTTCTTCCAAGTCAAAATCTAAATCTGGCAAGCCACCTTCAGTGCTAATAGGACCTTCGCTATCTAACAAACTTTCTAGATCTGCAAGGTCATCAGAACTGTCTGAAACAGAAGATAAAGCAACAACAGAATCATCAACTTCTTCTAAAGTATCTAGCTCTTCTAAAGTATCTAGCTCTTCTAAAGTATCTAGCTCTTCTAAAGTATCTAGCTCTTCTAGAGTATCCAGTCCTTCTAACTCTGAGACTTCATCAAGTACAGGGGTGCTGTCTGGTTCAGGGGCAGATTCAACAAGTTCTAGCTCATTACTGTCTAGATCAAAATCAAGGTCAGCTTCTAGCTCAGTCGAAACTTCTAATTCAGAAGACTCTAGAGATAGTTCAGATTCTTCGTCGCCAAACCCTTCAAGTGCGTCCAAAGAAGCCGCAAAATCTTGACCTTCATCAGTATCGATCCCACCTTCGCTGTCGCTAAAGTCTAGAGCTGCTTCAAAGTCGATACCGTTAGCGAATTCATCATCGGCATCAGCTAAACCCTCAATTCCCATATCAGGGGCGTTTTCAGACATTAAGTCCATATCACCTGAAGGCATAACGCCATCAATCGGTGATGTTAAGCGAGTGCGCATAGCAGCCGCTTTTTCGTCAGAAGCAGCATCACCAAGACTATTTAAGCTCAATTCTGCTTCTGCAAAAGACTCGGCGTCGTCAGTTTCAACATAGACTTCAAGTAATTTAATACGCAAATCTAAGCGACTAGGTTCCTGCTCTATTGAGTTTTTAAGCAGGTCAGCAGCTTGATCAAAGCGACCATAAGCGATGTATATTTCAGCTTCGCCAATAACATCAGATGTTTGCGCTACTGTGTCAGGACTATTATCTAAATTGTCTTCAGACTCTTCTTCAGTGCCAATCCCACTTAATAAATCATCATTTAATTCTTCGTCGACTTGCTCGTCTTCAAAGTCAAAATCATTTAAAGATTCATCATCTAGGCTATCTTCAGTGAATTCATAATTCTCATCAAACCCAGCCAATTCAGGATCTTGAATCTCTTCATCCTTAGCTTTACGACGACGTTTTAACGCCAGACCCGCTAAACCAAGTAACAATGCAATTCCGCCAGCGATTCCCGCAACCATTTCTGGTTTAGCCATCATCTGGGCGACAAAACCTTTAGGCTTATATTTGTTTTCAATTTGTTGCTGAATTTGAGTCGCTGCAACAGCAGGATCAACTTCAGGCACAGGCTCAGCTGCTGGTTCTATATCGGCATCAGCTTCTGAGTAATTGAAATCAGTGCCTTCAGCATCATCTGCTGCAGGGGAATCAATTAAGGTGTTGGCTTCACTTTCTAATACACTTTCTGATTGCTCAGTTATCTCTTCAGAATTTTCAGCGTCAGAAACATCTTCGATTGCTTCTTCAGCAACAACTTCCTCAGCCAACGCTTCTTTTTGAAGATCCGTTGTTTGAATGCTTGCAAGCTGATCATCTTTTAAAGAAACCAATCGCTGTAGTGTAGCAATTTGCTCTTCCAAAGATGCCAAACGCATCTTTAATTCTTCGTTTTCTAATTTGTTGGTATCAAGTGTTTCTAATGCAATGGCAAGGTCGTTCTGCAGACCTTCTGCTCCACCTTCACCACTTCGATCAACATCGCCACTAGCACCAGCCGCCACAGCTACTTCAGCTGTTTTAGATAGTAGTTTTAATTCGCCGCCCGACTCAGCTTGTTCAGCTTTATTAGTTTGAGCAGCCTTAGCAGTTGCATCTAACTGAGCGCCCGCAGTTTGAAGTTCACGATTTTGACGTAAAACTTCATTTATAGCCTGACCGTTATTACGAGCAGCCATTTGCTTTTCTGTTGGTATACGCAGGACTTGATGAGTTTTTAAGCGGTTAATATTACCGTTAATAAAAGCACCAGGATTACTATCTTGGATAGCTAACATCATTTGCTGAGGAGATACTTGACGATTTGGGCGTGTATTTATCGCAATTTCCCACAAGGTGTCGTCTTTTTGAACTTTGTAAGTACCTGGAACAGCTGCTTCTGTTTCCCAAGGGCTTTTTGCAGCAACAACCGGCGTAGGGGCAACTGACTGAGCTTCTACCTGAGGAGAGCTCTGTTTAGCTGCTAACGGCTGAATTGCTTCGTCGAATACAGGTGGATCAAGTAAAAGCGTGTATTCGCGTAAAACACGGCCTGATGGCCAATTAACTTGAACTAAAAAGTTTAAAAAAGGCTCAGTAACAGATTTTTCGCTGGTTAAAACAATACGATTTCCTTTAATTTCAAAATCGATATCGCTTAAAAAGAATATCTTCTCAACACCTGCGCGATCAAAGTCGCCGTCAGAAGCTAAAGATGGCTTGATTTCCCACTGAGACAAATCATCTATATTGGTTAGCGTGATCTCTGCCTCTAAAGGCTGATTTAGTGTGGACTTTAGTTCAAGCTCACCCATACCCAGTGCAAACACATTGGCACTTAGGCCTAGTGTGCTGGTGATCACTAGAGTACTTAAAAGCGTGCGCTTCATTCTCTGCTTCCTTGTTGTTATTAGGCTGCTTGATGCCGGTTTTGCAAACAATAAAACCAAATTAAATTCATGAATCTATGCGTTCATTCTGAATGAACTTATATATATTTCTCAATAACAGGCGTAAGTATCAATTATAAATACAGTTTTCGCAACGTTTGTAGGTCTATAACCTATGCTTCACGGGCCTTTCAGGCTATCTTTTGATCAGATTTGGGCAACTAAAGTGTGAGCTTACTCACAAAATGAAACATCGTGTCTTAAAATGTCCAATATTTCATTTTGCGAATTTCGCTTTTTCTACGCCACCCAGACACTGAAAATCAGCATTTAATCTTCCAGCAATATACGAAGCATGCGACGTAGCGGCTCTGCTGCGCCCCATAATAGCTGATCACCTACAGAGAATGCGTTTAGGTATTCGCTACCCATATTCATTTTACGTAGACGACCAACGGGTACGTTTAACGTGCCAGTAACTGCTGTAGGCGTTAATCCAGCGATTGTAGCTTCTTTGTTGTTTGGAACAACACTTGACCACTGAGAGTGTTCATCCAGCATTGCGTTGATTTCATCCATCGGCACATCTTTTTTCAATTTGATGGTGAATGCCTGACTATGACAACGCATAGATCCAATGCGAACGCAGGTCCCGTCAACAGGTATAATATCGGAGCCAGTTGCTAAAATCTTGTTTGTTTCTGCCTGCCCTTTCCATTCTTCACGACTCTGGCCATTATCCATTTCTGTGTCGATGTATGGAATTAAGCTACCACCTAGCGGAACACCGAAATTAGCAGTATCCATTGTGCCGTTACGCTGTGTCTCAGCAACGATGCGATCGATGTCTAAAATCGCGCTGCGCGGGTCGGCTAGCTTATCTGCAACGGAGGCATTTAGCTGACCCATTTGAGTCAAGAGTTCGCGCATGTGCTTAGCGCCACCACCGGATGCAGCCTGATAAGTTTGCGAACTCAACCATTCAACCAAACCATTTTCAAACAAACCACCCAGTCCCATTAGCATTAGGGATACAGTACAGTTTCCGCCAACAAAGGTTTTAGTGCCGTTATGAAGACCGTCTTTAATGACGTTTTTGTTAACTGGGTCAAGCACGATGATTGCATCATCTGCCATACGAAGGCTTGATGCTGCATCAATCCAATAACCTTTCCAGCCAGTATTCATTAATTTTGAATAAACAGCTTTGGTGTAGTCGCCACCTTGACAGGTAATGATGACATCCATAGCTTTTAGTTCGTCAATGTCGAACGCATCTTTAAGCGCAGGAGCTTCTTTACCACCAAAAGCCGGAGCTGCTTGCCCTGCTTGTGATGTTGTAAAATATACCGGGTTGATATCAGCAAAATCGTTCTCTGCTTCCATACGTTGCATTAGCACAGAGCCAACCATGCCACGCCAGCCTACAAGACCTACAGTTTTCATGTTATTCCAACCTATTCATCTGTCAGTACTGCCTCAATATTTATTTGTCCGCGAACCGCTGCAAGCACTTCCATGTGAGCTTAAGCTCGGCATCCATGCCTCCCATATTCGCTACCAATATAAATACTGTGGCGTACACAAATGGTATTCGTTTATTTAAATTCTTTTCGTACTTTAATGCTTTAAATTAGAAGTTCTCGAAAGAACTATTTGTTAGCTTTTAAAGTGCTTTTACTACTGCTGCACCCATTTCTGCGGTGCTGACTTTTGTCATGCCGTCAGAGTAAATATCAGGAGTACGTAAATTCAGATCCAATACATCACTCACTGCTTTCTCAATTGCATCAGCAGCTGCATTTTCACCTAAAGAATAACGCAACATCATAGCAGCAGAAAGTATTGTCGCTAATGGGTTTGCGATACCTTGGCCAGCGATGTCTGGTGCACTACCGTGACATGGTTCGTACATGCCTTTATTGTCTTTATCTAAAGACGCAGAAGGAAGCATGCCAATAGAGCCTGTAAGCATGGCGGCAGCATCAGATAAGATGTCACCAAACATGTTACCCGTAACCATTACGTCAAACTGCTTAGGTGCTCGAACAAGCTGCATTGCTGCGTTATCAACGTACATGTGAGAAAGCTCTACTTCTGGGTAGTCTTTCGCCATGTCGTTCATGATTTCGCGCCATAATACGGTTACTTCAAGTACGTTAGCCTTATCAACTGAACACAACTTGCCGCCACGTTTTTTAGCAGCTTCAAACGCTACCTTACCGATGCGACGAATCTCAGATTCGCTGTATACGTAAGTGTTATAACCCTGGCGTTCGCCATTTTCTAGCGTGCGAATGCCGCGTGGCTGGCCGAAATAAATACCGCCAGTCAATTCGCGAACGATTAGGATATCAAGACCAGATACAACTTCAGGTTTCAATGAAGAAGCATCAGCCAATTGCGGGTAAAGGATAGCTGGGCGTAAATTGCCAAACAACTCTAGGCCTGAACGTAAGCCTAGCAATCCTTTTTCAGGACGCATTTCACGATCTTCCAAGTTATCCCATTTAGGACCACCCACTGCACCCAAAAGAATGGCATCAGCCGCTTTCGCTTTTTCCATTGTAGAAGCTGGCAATGGAGAACCATCTGCATCATAGCCTGCACCACCGACTAAACCATGATCAAATTCTAGGCCTAGGTTAAATTTTTCATTCACTGCAACCAATACGTTTTCTGCTTCGGTTACGATTTCTGGACCAATACCATCACCTGGTAGGATTAATACTTTCTTAGACATTTCAATTCCACTTAACTTTTAAAATATTTATTAGAACAACCAAGGAGACGATGCTTTACGCTTTTCTTCGTAAGCTTTAATGTCGTCAGCGTCTTGCAAGGTCAAGCCAATATCATCAAGACCATTCAACAAACAATGTTTACGGAATGCATCCACTTCAAATGGAATTGCATCACCATTTGGCTTAACAATGTTTTGATTTTCTAAATCTACGGTTAATTCATAACCTTCAGTTTCGGCGACTTCTTTAAAAAGCTGATCAATAATAGATTCTTCTAGAACGATCGGTAAAAGACCATTCTTAAAGCTATTATTGTAAAAAATATCAGCATAGCTTGAGGCAATAATTACCTGGAAACCAAAGTCTTCCAATGCCCACGGTGCATGTTCACGAGAAGAACCACAACCAAAGTTCTCACGGGCCAACAATACTGAAGCACCCTTATAACGTGGCTGATTCAATACGAAGTCCGGATTCAATGGACGACCAGAGTTATCAGCATCAGGCTGACCTTCATCTAGGTAG
>Ga0115572_10003857_pt1 | contig 11788 bp, 9 predicted proteins | sample COGITO_mtgs_1206_FD_88681 | JGI IMG/M metagenome (GOLD analysis project Ga0115572, IMG submission 88681) | Pelagic marine microbial communities from North Sea - COGITO_mtgs_120607 | ecosystem: Environmental > Aquatic > Marine > Epipelagic | place: Germany:Helgoland, sampling site Kabeltonne... | reverse complement strand
CCTCTACCAGCTTTAAAACGAACCATTGGTAGTTGTTCTATATCATAAAAAACACCTTTATCAAAAACTACAAAAGTTTGAGTTGTAGGATCGTTAAAGCACATAATATCTGTACCTACCTCAAAGTTTACGTATTGCGGGTTGTTCCATACATCAATCTCGTAAACGTCCCCATTCCAAAATGTCTTGAACATATTGCCATTATCCTTAAAAACAACAATATTCTCCCCAATAGCAGCAGGCATTTCAAGATCGCGCATGAGTGTTGACAGCATGTAAGAAGAATCCTTCCAATAGGCATTAATTGTATTGAAGCGTGTATCTTCAAAAACAATCAAACTATCTTTAACACTAAAATTTCTTGCAAAATAAGTAAGGGTTGAAAGTTCACCTTGGTCCCACATATTCAACGTTGGGCCTATCATGTAGCCCATTAAGTAATCTGAAACCTGGTACTGTACATTTAGGTTGGTAATGTCACTTCTTTTCACACCGTCATAAAGCCTTAGGTTTCCACGAGTGTCTCTGTATGCAATCAGATCATCTCCTGCCTTGAAGTCTTGAATCGGCTGAACTTCAACGGATCTAAAAAATCCATCCTGAAAGCTTAGGAAAAAATTATTAAAATCAATAATTGGTATCACACCCTGACCAAAAATTTTGGCGCCAAAAAGAAAAGTAAAAATTAAAATGTTTTTCACGAGTACTAAGATATCAAAATTCGGACCAACTCAAATGACCTAAATTGAACATTGTTGAACCTTAATACTTCCAATAATTATAGGATTCTACAAAAAGAGGTGTATTTTTGATTCTCAAATTTTAAACTATGAACAAAATATTATTGAGTTTTTCGTTCCTGTTAGTAATCTGCATTGTAATTGCACAACCAAGTATAGACTATACGGAATATGATCTAAAGAATGGTATGCACGTTATTCTACACAAGGATAATTCTGCTCCTATAGTTACAACTGCGGTTATGTATCATGTTGGAGCAAAAGATGAAAATCCAGAAAGAACTGGATTTGCACACTTTTTTGAGCATCTTTTATTCGAGGGTACTGAAAATATTCCGAGAGGTGAATGGTTTACCATTGTAAGCTCAAATGGAGGAAGTAACAATGCAAACACAACCTCAGACAGAACCTATTATTACGAAGTATTCCCTTCTAACAGCCTAGAGCTAGGACTGTGGATGGAATCAGAACGTCTGATGCACCCCATAATCAATCAAATTGGTGTAGATACCCAAAACGAAGTAGTTAAGGAAGAAAAAAGAAGTAGAATCGATAATGCACCCTACGGTGGTATTCAGTATGCAACTGCAACAAATAAGTATCTTTTTGATCAGCATCCATACAAAATGTCTGTCATTGGTGAAATGGAACACCTCGATGCTGCTACTCTTGAAGAATTTCAGTCATTTAATAAAAAATATTATGTACCGAACAATGCAGCGTTAGTTGTAGCAGGTGATATAGACATTGAAGCAACAAAAAAAATGATTGAGGCTTATTTCGGACCTATACCGAGAGGTAAAGATATTGAGAGGAAAACGGTTGTTGAAGAACCAATCACTGAAACTAGAATAGAAACGGAGTATGATTCGAATATTGAAATACCTGCCCTAGTGTTATGTTATAGAACACCTTCAATGAAAGATAGAGATGCATATGTACTTGAAATGATTTCTACTTATCTGAGTGACGGAAAAAGCTCCAAGCTTTATAAGAATCTTGTTGATGATAACAAAAAAGCCTTGCAGGTTTTTGCTTTCAATAGAGGAATGGAAGACTACAGTGTATATAATATTATCGCTTTGCCTCTCGGAGAAGTTGCGCTGGAAGAATTAACAACTGATATAGATGCTGAGATTCTCAAAGTCCAAACAGATCTTATATCAGAGAGAGATTATCAAAAGCTCCAAAATAAATTTGAAAATACATTTGTAAATGCCAATTCAAGCGTTTCTGGTATTGCAAATTCATTAGCAAGGTATTATATGTTGTATGGTGATATAAGCCTCATCAATACCGAAATAGATATCTTCCGATCGATTACAAGAGAAGAGATTAGAAAAGTGGCTAAAAAATATTTAAACCCTAATCAAAGATTGATTTTAAACTATTTACCTGAATCGAGTAAAGAATAAATAAAACATATTTAAAATGAAAAATAGCATATTACTTATCCTAACTATTTTACTTGCTTCGGCAAGTAGCTTTGCTCAAATTGACAGATCAAAGCAACCAGAACCGGGACCAGCTCCAAAAATAAATATGGAGCGCCCCATTGAATTCTCCTTGGACAATGGCTTGAACGTAATGATTGTTGAAAACCATAAACTTCCTCGGGTGAGCCTCAGTCTCTTTTTTGATAGAACACCTTTTTTAATGAAAGAAAAAGCAGGTGTTACCTCTCTGCTAGGTTCTATGCTTGGAAACGGAACACAAACTATATCAAAAGATGATTTTAACGAAGAAATTGATTTTCTAGGTGCGGATTTATCCTTTGGATTTGACGGTGGATATGCAAGCTCTCTATCAAAATATTTTGAACGAATGATGGAGCTATTAGCTGATGCAACAATGAATTCATTATTGACTCCCGAAGAATTTGAAAAAGAAAAAGAACGCTTATTAGAAGGTCTGAAAAGTCAAGAGAAAAGTGTTGATGCCGTTGCGAGTATTGCTGGCGGTGCATTGGCTTACGGAAGAAATCATCCATATGGAGAATTTGAAAACGAAGCATCTATTAATAACGTAAGCTTCGCAGATGTTCAAGAATACTACAAAAACTTCTTTAATCCAAAACAGGCATATCTTGTAATTATAGGAGATATTAACCCCGATAAAGTAAAGCCTATCATCGAAAGTCGCTTCAATATTTGGGAAAATGGATCTATTACAGAAAACCCCATGCCTGACGCACAGAGCAACCCGAAAGCGCTAGAAATTAATTTTATAGATATGCCAAATGCGGTGCAGTCAAATATTTCATTAACTAGTAACGTCAGTTTAAAAATGGGTGATCCAGATTACCACGCAGTGCTTCTTGCAAATAAGATTTTAGGTGGTGGATTTAACAGCTATCTAAATATGAATCTTCGAGAAGAACACGGTTATACTTATGGGGCGAGATCTTCTGTAGGTTCAGATGAATTTATTACTCGTTTTAGAACTTCTGCATCCGTGCGTAATGAAGTAACAGACAGCGCTGTCGTGCAAACGTTAAAAGAAGTTAGACGAATACAAAATGAACCTGTTGAAGAGGAGGCATTAGCGAATGCCAAAGCGAAATATGTAGGTGATTTTGTATTGGCCTTGGAAAGGCCGTCTACAATTGCACAATATGCCATAAATATTAAAACAAATAATTTACCTGTAGATTTCTATGCAGAATATTTAAAGAAAATAAACGCAGTCACTGTAGAGGATGTGCAACGTGTTGCCAACAAATATTTCAATGCTGAAAATGCACGATTCATTGTGGTTGGAAAAGGAAGTGATGTTGTTGAAAACCTTGAAAAAACGGGTATTCCAATCAATTACTTCGACAGAGAGGCTAATCCCGTTGACAAGCCAGAATTCCAAAAACCAATCCCTGCCGGTGTTACTGCGCAATCGATAATTTCAGATTACATTGATGCTATTGGAGGTTCAAAAGCGCTTGCAGGAGTTAAAACAATCCTTACCAATGCGGATGTAACAATTGAAGGTGCACCATTCAAACCTAGTGCCACTATAAAAAGTATGGCACCGAATAAAACATCAATGGAGATGTTCATGGAGGGTATGGGAACAATTGTGAAGCAAAAATTTGACGGGAAAAATGGCTATGTCGAACAACAAGGTAGAAAGACTGAAATGGACGCGGAAGAAATAGTAGAAAAACAAAAGGAAAAAGGATTATTTCCCGAAGCCCATCTCGAAAAGGAGGAAATCACTTTAATAAGCCTAATTTCTGTAAACGGAACAGATGCCTATAAAATTCAGGTGTCAGGAAAGAATGATTTCTTTAGATATTACGATGCAGAAAATGCCATGCTTATCAGAACTGAGAATAAAATAGATTCTCAAGGCCAAAAATTGACTCAAGTATCAGATTACTCAGATTATAAATCTGTAAATGGCATTATGATGCCACATACAAGAACAATTAGCGCTGGACCGCAGGTAATTACTTTTACTGCGTCTAAGATTAAAATAAACGAAGGCGTCAGCAAAAAAGATTTTAAGTAAAACTTACAATTCATATCTAATAAATAAAGCTGTGAGTAGATGTACTCACAGCTTTTTTGTTTTCAACATATGTAATTCCAAACGAAGAAATCAATATCTTTGAAACATGAGTGACTTTGTTGTTTCAGCAAGAAAATACCGCCCTCAGACTTTCGATACCGTAGTTGGTCAAAAGTCTATTACAGGCACACTCAAAAACGCCATTAAAAAAGAACATTTAGCACAAGCTTTTCTTTTCTGTGGTTCGAGGGGCGTTGGTAAAACAACAACTGCAAGAATTTTAGCGAAGACGATAAACTGCACTCAAAGAACTGAAAACACAGAAGCCTGTGATAAGTGTGACTCTTGTGAAAGTTTTAATTCGGGAGCTTCTCTAAATGTTTATGAACTGGATGCAGCCTCTAACAATTCCGTTGAAGATATAAGAGGACTTATAGACCAAGTGCGCATTGCACCACAGCTCGGTGATTTCAAGGTCTATATTATTGATGAGGTCCACATGCTCTCAACAAATGCATTTAATGCATTTTTAAAAACGTTAGAAGAACCTCCGAAGCATGCTATTTTTATTTTAGCAACTACTGAAAAACATAAAATAATTCCTACAATATTATCGAGATGTCAAATCTTTGATTTTTCGCGTATCACTGTAAAAGATATTACCGAACATTTAGCTGAAATTTCAAAAAAGGAAAAAGTTAAGGCGGAGATTGAAGCTCTTCACTTAATTGCTATGAAAGCAGATGGTGCACTTAGAGACGCTTTGTCTGTTTTTGATCAAATGGTTACTTTTTCAGGAAATAAATTAACCTACAATCAAGTCATTGAAAATCTTCATATTCTTGACTATGATTATTTTTTCAAATTTGTCGACTTCACTGAAAAAGAGGATATTCCAGGTTCCTTGTTACTCTTCAACGAAATCCTTGAGAAAGGTTTTGATGCGCATAATTTCTTGTCAGGATTGTCATCACACTACCGGAATTTATTAGTCTGTAAAGACGATCGATCTGCAACTTTGCTAGAAGTACCGGAACAGACTCAAAAAAGATATATTGAGCAATCAAAAGGGATTCCTTATCACACTATTACGAGAGCTCTTTACGCTTTAAGTAAGGCCGACAACACCTACAAGTCTTCAAAAAACCCAAGGCTTCTTGTTGAAGTTGCATTAATGGAGCTCTGTTCACTCAAACAAGAGCAAGAAAAAAAAAAGCCCTAACGGATCGTATTGACTTTTTACCCTTTCCTGAAAAATCACTTCGTAAAGAAAAAAAGAAAGTAGTACCGAAACAAGAGCAGAAGCCAGTCAACACTCAGTCAGTAAAAATGTCTGACGTGGAGATTAATGAAAACTCAAAGAAAACTGAGAATCAGCCTCTTCCAATTCCAAAAATTGTCAAAAAATCTGAAAGCCGCCTTTCCATAAAGGATATGCTAAAGAAAGAAAAGGAGCTCAAAAATAAACCTGCTGATGAAAATCTTCCTGAAGAAAAATATACTGCAGATAGACTTGTTAGAGTTTGGAGACAATACGCCTTCCAGGTTAAAGATGATGGTCAAGAAACGTTCTATAATGCATTGGTTAAAAGAGATCCATTAATTGAAAAGAACGATGTTCTCAAATTATTTGTAGAAAATCAAATTCAAGTCGACTATATTAAACCATTGCTAAATGAGCTTAATTCCTTTATAAGAAAAAGTGTACAAAATTATAATATTACCATTGAAATTGAGCTGACTGAAAACCCTGTAGAAGATATAAAACTCATGCACGGAAAGGACAAGTTCAAGGCAATGGCGAAAAAAAATCCAAACCTGAATACTTTGAAAAACTTATTCAATTTAGACATTGAATTTTGAGGATTATACCTCATAAAGATTTTTTAATTGACTTTTATTCAGAAGAGCAAAAAAGTACAATAAACTCTTTTATTGAAGAACTAGAAACTGATGTGCCGTTTATCACCTGCCATACCTCTGGATCAACTGGTATACCAAAAGTCATCCGCATTTCAAAGGAAGCGCTTGTGCTATCTGCGGAAAATACGATTGGTTTTTTTAACCTCAAACCTAAATACAAAGCCTCACTGTGTATTTCAGTAGAATTTATTGCTGGGAAAATGATGATCGTTCGTGCATTAATTGGAGGCATGCATTTGAAGGTTTATTCAGTGAATGCATCTACAGGAAATCTATCTTTACCAAGCGACTTTATTGCACTATTCCCTAAACAGCTTGGACGCTTTATGAATACAGCAGATGGTATAGACAAATTAAAGCGTTGCCGAAATATTTTAATTGGAGGCGCACAAATTTCAAAAGAATTAGAAAAACAGCTAATTAAAAATAAGATTACCGTTTACCAAAGCTATGGTATGACAGAAACTGTATCTCATATTGCCTTAAAAAAAACAGGATACCTTCAGGAGACAAATTACAAGGCGATAGCCGGTGTTTCATTCGAAACATTGGATGGTTGTTTGTTAATACATTATCCAAAAATGTCTACAACCGTAATTAAGACAAACGATCTAGTTGAGCTAAAAGACGCCCAACATTTTAAATGGATTGGACGTAATGATTTCGTGATTAATTCCGGAGGATATAAAATATCGCCTGAAATTATCGAAGATAAAATTCAAACAATAATAAGTAATGAAATTCTATTAACTGGGATAAATGATTCAGAATTTGGGGAAAAAGTAGGACTGATAATAAAAGGAACAAAGGACAGTATAAATATTCGGAAAGCTGATCTCAAATCAATTTTACATCCTTACGAAATCCCTAAAATGTTTACCTTTATTTCCTCGTTCGAGCGAACCAGTAATGGAAAGTTAGACCGTAAGAAGACTGCGTCTAAAATTAAAAAAAGTGCCTGGCAAATCTTATTATAGCATATTAAACCTTAAAGAAGGAGCTTCAAAAGCTGAAATAAAAAAAAGCTACAGGAGGCTCGTTAAAAAATACCACCCTGATGTTTCGAAGGATCCCAATTGTCATGAAAAATATTTAGAAATAAATGAGGCGTATGAAGCGCTGCTGGAACCTAAACTGAAAATCAAAAGAAAAACCACAACGACTAAAGCTCAAAAATGGCAAAACTATAAAGAAGAAAGTAGAAAAAAAACAGCCCAACGAGACGCACAAAAGGCAAAAGAAATTAAAAGATTTTATCAAAGTCTGAGAACTGGATGGAGAAGAGGATGGATTCGGGTTAATGTTGTATTCAGTATTATTATTTGTGTTTTCCTTGTAGCAGATCAAGAAAGTCATTTAACTCAAAGAAAAATTAAAATTACAAGCTTCCAGAATTTATCTAAATCAAATGAAATTACCACGTTGGAGGGAGCTTATACGCTACAAAACATTCACTCTATTATCAGATCAAAAGCATACGTAGTCTTATTCGAAAGTAAATATTTAAAGCAATCTGTTTATGCTGCATACAAACACGATGGCAAATACTTTTACCATAAGGTATTATTCGGACCGAGAGGTCCTAGTTTTTATTGGGGTTTCCCCGTAGTATTTGTGGTATCTATGCTCCCCTTGATTTTTTATCTGTTTTTCAGAAAAAATAATGGCTGGTTTGTTTTTTTCCATTACGCAACCTTAATTATTACTACACCTTGGCTCATCTATTTTATTATCGAGCATCCCGAAATGATAGATGTTCTGAAATTTTAAAAAATGACTAAAAAAGAGAAAGCAACATATATCATTAAAACACTTGAAGATTTATACCCGGAAACACCTGTTCCATTAGATCATAAGGATCCTTACACACTATTAATTGCTGTACTTTTATCCGCCCAATGCACTGATGAGCGTGTAAATAAAATTACACCTGCACTTTTCAAACTTGCTGATAATCCCTTGGATATGAGTCAGCAAAATGTCGATGACATTCGAGCTATTATAAGACCGTGTGGCCTTTCTCCAAAAAAATCAAAAGCCATTTGGGAGCTTTCAAATATTTTAATTGATAAATATAACGGTCGCGTACCTGAGACCTTAATGCAACTTGAAGCCCTTCCTGGCGTTGGTCATAAGACAGCTTCTGTTGTTGTATCTCAGGCCTTTGGACAAGCTGCTTTTCCTGTTGACACCCATATTCACCGCCTTCTAACAAGATGGGGTATCACGAGTGGAAAGAATGTAGTACAAACTGAAAAAGATGCCAAAAGACAATTTCCAATAGAAACATGGAACAAGCTACATTTACAAATTATTTTCTACGGACGTGCTTACTCCCCTGCCAGAAACCCAAAACTTGCTATTGATTTTATTACAGCTAAAATTGGTACAAAAAAAGCAATGAAAGAGCTCAAATAAATCAACAATTGTTGAAAAGTGCTCTTGATAAGGTGTGTATAAATTATATTTTTAAAAGTCTCTAGTTTGGGGATTCGAATTCCTATATTTGTTTTATGGATACTTCAGAAGGAAAAAAAACCCCAATTCAGAGATTAAAGAACACACCTAGTTTAATTAATGACATGGGTAAGCTTCCTCCACAAGCGATTGATATTGAGCAAGTTGTCCTCGGAGCGATGATGTTAGAAAAGGATGCGGTAAACAATACTATTGACATACTTAATGATGAAAGTTTTTACGATCCTAAACATCAAATCATATTCAAAACGATACATTCTTTGTTTGCGAGTACTAGCCCAATTGATCTAGTTACCGTATCAGCTCAACTTCAAAAAAACGGTGAACTTGAAGCGGCAGGTGGTGCAGCATATTTATCCTCTTTAACCAATAGAGTAGCATCTTCATCTCACATACAATACCACGCAAGAATAATTTCTGAAAAGCATATTAAAAGAGAGCTTATTCGCGTAAGTAGTGATATAATAAAAGACTCATATGATGAAACAAAGGACGTTTTCGAATTACTAAATAATGCTGAGACTAATTTATTTAAAATAGCCGAAGCAAATATGAGCAAGCAAGCAGCGACAATGCAAAATGTTATTAGTGAGGCGATTGATGAAATTGAAAAGGCCTCAAAAAATTCCGATGGTCTTTCGGGTGTCGCTTCTGGTTTTTATGAACTTGATAAAATCACTGCGGGATGGCAAAGGTCTGATATGATTGTTCTCGCTGCAAGACCAGGTATGGGTAAAACAGCGTTCGTCTTATCAATGGCACGAAACACCGCTGTAGATCATAATAAAGGTGTCGCTATATTTTCATTAGAAATGTCTTGTGTACAGCTTGTTAAAAGACTTATTGCTAGCGAAGCGAGACTTTCTGGAGAAAAACTAAGAAAGGGAGATCTGAAAGATTACGAGTTTCAGCAGCTCCATACTAGAATTAAAAAATTATCTACTGCTCCAATTTATATTGATGATACTCCCGGGCTGAGCATCTTTGATTTCAGAGCGAAATGTAGAAGGCTTAAATCTCAATATGACATAGATTTAATAATCATTGATTACTTGCAGTTAATGTCTGCAAAAACAAGTGAGAATTCTAGATCAAACGGAAATCGAGAACAAGAAATTTCTACAATTTCTAGGTCTATAAAAGAAATAGCTAAGGAACTAGATGTACCAATTATTGCCCTTGCACAGCTCAGCCGTTCTGTGGAACAACGAGGAGGTGATAAAAGACCCATTTTATCTGACTTGCGTGAATCAGGAGCAATCGAACAAGATGCTGATATCGTTTCGTTTATTTACCGTCCAGATTATTATGGCTTTATGACAGATGAAGCCACAGGAAATGATAATACGGGCATTGGAGAAATCATTATAAGAAAACATAGAAATGGTGCTCAAGGAACTGTAAGACTCAAGTTCATCGATCAGTATGCAAGATTTGACAACCTAGATGAGATGCCAGATTACAATCAAATCACCCAAGAATCTAGTGAGAAGACAAGTGCTATTAACAATCCAAATAACACATTTACGGTTCCAAGTAAAATGAACGAAACCGAAGACTCAGATGATTATGGTGACTTTGGAAAAAATGAGGATACGCACGAAAATGATTTCTAAAATGAAGCTGAGCATTCTCTTTCTCTTCTTCTTTCTCTCCTGCAATTTTGCAAATGCAACACAAATTTTAGTGTTCATGGGAGAAAAACAAAAGAATCATCTTAAAGCTTATGGAATAGCATATTGGGTAATCGAAAAAGATGTGAGCATCGAATGGTTACTAAACTACAGAGGGGGATCCTTCCTAATGCCTCATTTGGTTACAATAGAGGAAGAATTAATGATTAGAGGTGTCTCGTATCAAATTTTAACTGAAGGTCAAGTCTCACAAATCAAAACTCAAATAGCAAATCCAGAGGTGAATATGGAAGTTATTCAGTTAGAAAAACCTCCAAAAATTGCTGTATATACACCACCAAACAAGCAACCATGGGATGATGCGGTAACAATGGTATTGGAATATGCAGAAATTCCATATGATAAAATCTACGATTCCTCCATTGTAATGGGTAAACTTCCTGAATATGATTGGCTTCATTTGCATCATGAAGATTTTACTGGACAATATGGGAAATTCTACAGGTCTGCACGCTATCAAAAATGGTATCAAGAACAGATAGATGTCGCGGAAGGAAACGCTAAACTTCTTGGATTTAAAAAAGTTTCAGAACTGAAATTAGGTGTGGCAAAAAATATACAGAATTTTGTTTTGGGCGGTGGATTCTTATTTACAATGTGTAGCGGTACCGATAGCTTTGATATTGCTTTAGCAGCTCAAAACACAGATATATGTGAAAGTGTATTTGATGGAGACCCTTCTAATCCTAATAGTGATCAAGAGCTAGATTATTCTAAAACATTCGCATTCAAGGACTTTAAGCTCATCAAAGATCCTATGGTATATGAATACTCAGATATTGATGGTACCTATTTAAGAACCAATCGAACCATACCTAAAGAAATGGATGAATTCACTTTATTTGATTTCTCGGCAAAGTGGGATGTTGTTCCTACCATGCTTACGCAATGTCATCAGGATGTCATCAAGGGTTTTATGGGTCAAACAACTGATTTCAAAAAAGACCTGATTAAATCGAGTGTACTCATTTTAGGCGAGACTGAAGCTGCGCAAACAGCAAGATACATTCACGGTGAGATGGGACAAGGTACTTGGACATTTTATGGAGGACATGACCCTGAAGATTATCAGCATTTTGTTGGAGATCCACCAACGGACTTAAACTTACATCCAAATTCACCAGGATATAGACTTATATTAAACAATATCCTTTTTCCTGCGGCTAAAAAGAAAAAAAGAAAAACATAAAATCTTTCAATTTTATTGGTATGTCAAAGGATTTTGTTAAACTTGTAAAACAAAGACAAAGTTCTAAGTCTTTAATTTCCTCATCTGTTCCTAAAAAGTAATGAATAGAATAACTTTATTGAAGTAATTATAACTACAAAATATATTTGACGATATCTCGTCACAAAAATCCTTAAATCAATTAACAAATAATGGAAAATTCATCCGCTGAAGATGCAAAAGACTTATTCGACAACACCAGTAATGAGGCTAAAGATGCT
>Ga0115572_10003856_pt1 | contig 11789 bp, 13 predicted proteins | sample COGITO_mtgs_1206_FD_88681 | JGI IMG/M metagenome (GOLD analysis project Ga0115572, IMG submission 88681) | Pelagic marine microbial communities from North Sea - COGITO_mtgs_120607 | ecosystem: Environmental > Aquatic > Marine > Epipelagic | place: Germany:Helgoland, sampling site Kabeltonne... | reverse complement strand
ATTGCTTTCATCATTCACAAGTTGAATTGAAATTTCAGTTGTTTTTATAGGATATTTTGAATATGTATCTTTTGATTTTTTTGCATTAATTTCAACAGACTTGCCGTTTGTAGAATAAGTTGCACCACCCCCCACATTACTAGATTTACTGCCACGTGTAACACATTTCCCAATAGAGTCATCTTCAACTTCAGCAGATCGATAAACCGGTTTGGGTTTTCTGATAATTTCGTAAAGTCCAATTGTAATGAAAATCTGGTTTGATTTATTATAATGTTCTGGAGACATACCGGAACTCTCTTCCTCACTACTCATTCTTTGAAAATAAAATCGTGTATCGTCTTTAAGACTGTGAAAACTGCTAATAAACGCTGAAATCCTTTTATCTTGATGATGCATAATATTGCTGTATCCTTCTTGAGTTAAAACATTTTCGTATGTAACAACTCTACCATCTCCGAATTTCATATATGTAATCTTAAATGCGTATTTATCATTGTAATATTTTGGGTCGGTAGAAATAGTTATTTCATAATGACACCCCGAAGGAAGATTTGAAATTAGAAGTCCATTTTCGTCGGCAGTTTTTGGTCGTGAAGCAAGTTTTGTAGTCGGTCGCCAAAGATTTGATATTTTTGGATCAACAATGTTTACTGTAACTCGGTATCCATCATAGTGAAGACAGCGTTCATCCATACCATACTTAAGAAGTTGATCCGTATAAAACAAATCACAAGTATACCAATTACCGGGGGCACCTCGTGTATGATATTCTTTGATGTCAAATTCTCGTCCTTTGTAAATACGGTCGACTGGAAGTTTTTTTGCACAACATTCACAAAATGAAATTTCCTCAAGAGGTATCTGTCTCCCATATACAATTATTCCATATAGGTTCCCAAGTATAGGTTTTTCTTCACCATTACAATAAGTCTTTCCTGGTTTTCCACTATCAAATATTGATGGTGCTGTGGACGTGCCGTACGTGTCCTTAAGAGTTTCCATATTATTTACTAAACATAATATTTAAGTATTACATTCAATTTTTTATTTAACAAATACTCGGTTTGCTTGCTGTGATGCGACAATAAAATTTGTATTTTTTGGCATATCGTCTAATTTATCGCAACCAATATAAGTACAAGTACTTCTCACACCACCAAGATAATCGTTAACTGTATTTTCTAGTTTTCCCTTATAGGGTATTTTAATACACCTTCCTTCTGATGAACGGTATGTATTCATTTTACCAAAGTGTTTTACCATAGCAAATTCTGAACTCATACCATAAAACATTTTAAATTTTTTCCCATCTTCTTCAACTATATCTCCAGGATTTTCATCATGTCCAGCAAATTGACCACCCATCATAACAAAATCTGCTGAAGCACCAAATGCTTTCGACATATCACCCGGACAGGTAATTCCGCCGTCCGAAATAATATATCCCCCCGCTTTTTTTGCTGAATCTTTACAATTAAAAATTGCAGATAATTGCGGAACACCAACACCAGTTTTAATCCTAGTAGTACAAGCACTACCTGGACCAATACCAACCTTTACAATATCTACACCGCAATCGTTTATTAAATCATAAACAATATCTGGAGTAACGACATTACCTGCAACAATTATTTTATCAGGATATTTGTCTCTTACTTTTCTACAGAATTCCCTAAATGATTTAATATAACCATTGGCAATATCAATGCAAATCCATTTACATTCAATATTATCAAGAATTTCTGTAAGATTTTTATAATTTGCATATGAAATACCGGATGATACCATAAAAAAATTGGGATCTAAAGTATTATCCCTTTTAAATTTTTCAAAATGAGAAAGTGTATAGAATTTATGAAATGCTGTTAAAATTTTATGTTTTGATAAAACCTTATAAACATCAAAAGTTCCAGTGGTATCCATATTTGCAGCAATAATTGGAACACCGGTCCAAGAAGAATTTTTAAATTGAAATGTTTTTTCAAGATTTACTTCACTTCTCGATGAAATATTAAATTCTGGATTGTAATTTGGTTTTATTAAAACACTGCTGAAATCATATGTCGCTGTCGTATCCAAAGATTGCATTTCTATTTAATAATATAATCAATATTATTTATATTATTTACATTAAACTACAATACATACTATTCTTCACATTATTGTGGTGGAATAACTGATAATATTGGATATTCCAATTATAAAACTTTTTAAGTGTTTGGAACATTAATAATGTTTTTGTAGAAAATCTTCTTGGCAGTAATAACGAAACAATATTACACCTTTGAACATTTAAAACGCCGACTTTATACAACTAATATTCTTAAATTATCAGCAAAACAACATTCTAAATCCAATTGGTGAAGTTCTTTTAATTTATTTTTATCTACATTTTTTTCTTATATAATCCGCAAATTCACATTCAGGACTTTTAAAAAAATTATATTTAAATTCTTTTAAATATTTACACTTAACAGCAAATAATCCTAATACACAATCATTAAACATATATTTTTTCGTACAAACATTAAAAAATTTAACAAAAGCATCATAATCGTTAATATTATTTTTAACAAAATTTATGAAATTTAAATTTAATAATTTATATCGTCCAGTTAGTTTTATAATAATATCTTCATCTTTAATATTATACTGATTTATTACTTCTTTTATATCTAATAATTCATTTTCTCCTTTATGCTTATAATTAATCATATTATTATTTGTATAGCAAATAGCACATTTTAAATCATCTAAATATGTTTGTCGTACTCCATTATTTTCAACTATAATTGGTTTAATGTTTGAATCATTATTAATTAGCTCTAATAGATTGTTTATACATTCAATATATCTGGTTTGTCTGTGAATATTATTTTTTACACCTGTTTTATTATTAATTGATGTTGTAATTATAATATATTAAATAAATATAATAAACGAATGATTAGGTTTTTAATCGGCATTTGAATTGTTCAAATGTGTAAAATTATTTTTTTCAAACTCTCTTTGATTATTTTGATACTCAGATAAGAAGGAGTTTAGTTTCTCATTATTTAAATGTTGAGAGTTTCTTAAATAATGAATGATATTTTTTATTTTCATCCTAAAAAGTATATTAATTTATTTGTTTTGAATGACTACTATGATAATATTTGATTGTTTTATCTAAATTATTTACTAGTTTTTCATTAAAAAAATAATGTAATATTTCTCCCCATATTGGTAAATCCCCCCATCTGTATCGATAAATATTATTACTATTCTTAATTTCTTCTAAAAATTTAAAAATTAATTCATTATCCCTTATTTTTCTTAAATTGAATAGAATAATATTTGTATAAGGTCCAGTTGGGGGACGTGTAGTAAAATTTTCATTTTTTATATTATTTTTTAAAAAGTTGATGGTAAATTGATTTAATCCTTGTGTAACGGAGGCAACATCCGTAAATGTAGACCCATACAATACGACTTTTGTTTTTAATTTATTGAACATTTGATCTATATTGAAATCAATAGTACAATCTTCATCTATCCTAATAACATAATCATAGTTTTTAACAAAATGAAAAAAATCAATTGCCCAAAAATGACACATATGAAAGTATCCTGCTGGAAATCTTATAACCTGATGATGATTATATTTTTTTATTTTTTCTTTTTCTTTATCAAATGCTAACCCATCTTTTGCAACATCTATATATTTAAATTGTAAAGAAGGTGTATTTGAATTGATATATGTTTGATGTTCATGTAATATATTACCTTCATGAAATATAACTAATAATATATTTTTATTGGTTAAATTTTTTTCAATAGATTTATTTCTTTTGATTAATTTTTGATAAGAATTAGTATTATTATAACCCCTTGTTAATGTGAGAATTGCAGATTTATTTTCCATCAATATATATATATTATATATCATATAAATTTAATTAATCTATCTTCTATTGGTTGTTTTCCTCTAAAATTATTTAAATTTTTTCTGTGAATATGTAAATTTACAATAGGAATTAATTCGTTATTTATTTCTAAATGGGGAATAAAATTGTTTTCTTTCTTCTTCCAATAAAAATTATAATTATTATATTTTACTAAACAAGTCTCATTTATAAACCCAGGACGTGTGTAATTATAATGACAACCACCTAGATATTGACCAATTGCGGCAGCATCAAATATAGCATTAAACTTTTCATAATTTTTATTTAATAAATCTCTTTTATTATAATTATTATTTTGTTTTACGATAGGGAGAGTATCACTGATGTCTTTATTTTTATTAAAAAAAATACCCAAATTATTCATATCATTTGTTGTATTATTATAGTTTTTTATTAATCTTTCTAACTCTCGGTGTGATGGAATAAATAATAAGCTAGGAATGCAACGATTATGACTATCCATTGTTAAATATATTTTCTTCTCATTAGGTATATAATTATTCAAATTAGCATATATCATTACATCATTTTCTATATGAAAACACCCTTCAATATTATATTTTTTAATATAATCATATAAATAAAAAAAACGGTTACTTGATTGAAACCATAAACCATTATTAGATTTTTTATTTAATTTACAATTATTATCATAATTATAGTTATTTAAATCTTCAGCGTAAATTATTTTAATCTTTGATTTTACTTGTTTAAAACTATTTTCTAAATTTTTATTTGTAATTACTGTTATATTACTATTATTAAAATCTAATAAATTATTTATATTCTCTGTTATATAATTTTGAAAAGTTCCTAAGCATACTAATATAATTTCTACCATATATATATTGACATATTATATATATATATAATATGACTAATTTATAACGTAAATTGTTATTATTCTATTTTGAAACATCCATTTATTAAATAATATATATAATATTTTGTCTCATTTTCAAATTTCAAGGGTGTAAATAAATTTAAAATACTGATAAATATATTATATCATTAATTATATATGATATATTTTATTATAACTACATCTATATTTAATAATTGTTCTATAAGAAAAAACCAATATATTAAAGGAATTAATAAAATTAAAAATGTAATACAACATTTAAATTTTAAAAATTACAAAATTATTATTGTTGAAAATAACGGAAACAGAGATACATTTTTAAATATGCTAGATTGTGAAGTATACTATACAGAAAATAATTTTATCCAAACGCGTAATATAGGCATAAAAGAATTACAAGATATTTTACATTGTATAGACAAATACAATATTAATGACACCGATTTCATTGTAAAAATGACAGGTAGATATATTTTAGATGATAATAGTGAATTTATGAATATTATTAAAAATATTCATAATACAAAATATGATTGTGTAATAAAATATGGTTCTTATTTAAAACCTGTAAATTATAAAATGAATGATTGTGTTACAGGATTAATAGGGATGTCTTGTTTGTATGTAAAACAGATTGAAAAACCTAATGAAGAAGAATGTGTTGAATGGAAATGGGGTAAAGTTACAAATTTAATAAATGATAAAAAAATATATATAGTAAATAAATTAGGCATAAATATATGTCCTGGTTCTAACAAATATTTTAAGATTTAGTAAAAAAATACTTTTTAATATAACTCATAGTGTATTTGTTTACATTTTCCCAGTTATAACTATCATAAGTTGTAATAACTTTTTCGGGATCAAAATCTTCCCATTTGTCAAGTATTAAAATAGGTAAATCTTTCTGTAACTCTTCTACCATAATATTTTTCAGAGTAATGGGAACAACGCCTAAATAAATACACTCCCAAAAACGATGCGTATCTATACCATTTCCCTCAGGACAGAATGCAAACTTATACTCTTGTAAAATATTTAGATAATTAGAATAATTAGTATTACTATTCCATTTTATATTTTTATTTTTTATAATATCATAACATTGTTGTCTTTTATATTTATTTGTTGCTATTTTAAAGTTAAAAAAGAAATCTTTACTTTTTACTAATCTATTAAATTTCAAATTATCCCAAGATTGTATATTTCCATGAGACCATTGAGTATTCGCAATTCCAATGGGTAATATTTTAACTCTATCATCTATAACATTTTTATTTTGTGTATATATTTGTTTTAATTTTGGTATTTTTGAAAATAATTTTAAATGTTTTACATCAAATGCGTGGTCTGAATTATGACAAAATAAATTAAATTCATTTTTAAATTTACTTAAAAATGATAGTAATTCGTTTGAATTTAATGTGTGTGTATAACAAAAATATTTGCTTTATTATCAAAATTTGTATTTACTATATCCTTTGTTAGAAATCTAGATTGAGCTTCATTAATAATTTTTTTGTTTATAACACAACCAGAATTACCTATAAAATGTTCACATTCTAACTGAATTTTTTCTCCTGTAATTATTTCATTACTAGAAATCATTATTATATATTAATATTTGTATTATTTTAAATTAATCTTTATCTATTAATTATTTCTAAATTTTCTGGTATAATTTTCATTGCCATAAATAATATAATATCTTGAAAAAATTTTACATCACAATCACCACTAACATTACTTGGATGCGCATTTTCTTACTCTTTTAACTGTTATGCTTTCAAATATATCTTTCATAAAAAATATATATATATTTTACATATTAAATTCTTTAATTAACTAATACCGAGTTGCGCGAGGAACTGGGCAATTTACCGAATTGACATCATAATCAAGTATCATCGAGGAATAATCCCCATAATCGTGAAAGTCCATTGTGCAACTTGCCTCTCGCTCGCATGCCGTGTATTGGGCGTCCTGCCCTGTTGCGGACCTAACTGCTGCCGCGTTGCACGAGTCAAACGCGGCACGAGCATCATCAACATCGTTTCCAATCTGAAGAGATCGGTCCTGTCGGAACCCATAACTAGCACCTGTGCTCATTGCATCCTGGTTTGCTGCCGCAAACAGGCAAACCGTATTGTGAGTATCTTGGTGTTTTCTGATTGCTTTGTTTAGGTCGAGAGTTGTGAAGCGACTTTCATTGTCGTCGCCGTCTGTAAGAAGCGTGAATGACGACGCCATTGTCGGTTCTAGGCGTCGCGCCTCGACCGACAATCGCGAACTCGTCTTCGGATTTTGAAACCGGTTCTTTGCGATAACGATAGATTTTGCCTGCTTTTCGAGCTCTTCAATCGCAGTGTCGATCAGTCGGGTCGTGTTCCGCGGAATCATCGAACTCATTGCGTCATCAATGTGATTAGATGTAATGTCTTTAGCGTAACCGGAGTAAGCAACCTCCGAATGAGTGTCGAAGGTCACGACCGTGACGTGAATTACGCTATCCGGATTTTTATCCGCGAGGTCTTTGTGGTTTTGAAGGAACCGGGCCACTCCTTCTTGTGGGACAGAACCCATAGACCGCATCGATCCAGAGCGATCTCCGACGAACACCGCATTGATGTACGATGCTGCCGGTGGGGGGCGGGCATCAGCTCCAGTTCGCTTCACGGCGTGGTAGCAAGAGAGAGGCATGTTGTTGGAAATTGAAAGTTGAAAGTTGAAAGTTGAAAGTTGAAAGTTGAAAGTTGAAAGTTGAAAGTTTAAAGTTGAAAGTTGAAAGTTGAATGCGTTGGAGAACTGGGTGATGATTTATCTATCAATAATAAAAAGTGTTTCAATTTATTACCATTAAAATGAAACCCAAATAGAATAAACAAAGTTTATTTAAAAATTGAAAAACAATTTAATAATATAAATATATTTATATACAATGGGTGGTGGTATTTTACCAATTGCGAGAAACAATGGGGAGTATTATGTCTTATTGGCAAGGGAAAGCGTAGACAATGATTGGAAAGATGCAGGTAAATGGAGCGACTTTGGTGGTTCAAAGGAAAAAAATGAAACAGAATATGAAACAGCTATTAGAGAAGGCGCTGAAGAAACATCTGGGCTATATGGTACAAAAAATAAGATTAAATATTTGGTTGATAATTATACAGAATATGTCGTTAATCTTCATAATTATTCGACATATTTGATTAGAGTAAACTATAATTCTATGCTTCCATATCGATTTAATAAAAAATATAGGGAAGCAATAAGAAAAACACCAGAACTTGTTTATAAACAGAATGGTTTATACGAAAAAGATAAAATACGGTGGGTTTCTGTGAATGATTTAAAAACTTTTTCAAAATATGCAAGATTATGGTTTAAACCAGTTCTGTTTGAAATTTACTGTAAATTTAATACTTTAAACAACAACAAAAATATTTCTTAACCCTTTTCAGAATATTGTTCATATTCCCAATCTATATATCTTATATAATCTTCACAAATAAGTGGTTCATTTAAATGTTTATCATAATTAATATAAATTATATATATATAATGAATAATAGAAAAGTATTTTTGAATAATAGAAAAGTATTTTTAATTTTAACAACAACTTTAACAACTTTAATAATTGGTAAAAAGATTATAGGTTCCTCCTCTCCAGACAAATTTATCACAAATATAATTGAACAAAATACAAATATCAAATTACATACTCGAAATAAGACAACATCTAAAAAAAAAAACAAAGATATTATCGTAAATAACAAAAGAATGTTCGAACAAATAGCATCTAAAGGTGAAATAGGATTAGTAGAATCATATATAAATGGTGATTGGAATTCAGACAATTTAGAAAAAACTATTTATGAATTAATATCGAAACGAGAAATTATGACCAAACGAATTAAAAAACAATCTCTTAATTTCATATTTATGGAGATTAAAGCATGGATCAAAAATAGAATACAAAATAATTCTATAAAGTCCGTAAAGAATAATGTTTCACATCACTATGATATCGGTAATGATTTATTCCAAAAAATGCTAGGAAAGCATATGCAATATACTTGCGCTTATTTTTATAAACCAGATATGAACTTGGATGAAGCTCAATATGCCAAGATGGAATTAGTAGCTAAAAAATTAGATTTAAAACCAAATATGAAGGTATTAGATATTGGTTGCGGGTTTGGGTCAATGGCACATCACCTAGCTAAACATTATCAAGTTCATGTTATAGGTGTTACATTGTCGAAAGAACAAAAAAAATATGCTGATGAGTATTTTTCACATCCAAGAGTCACTATTGAGTTGAAAGATTACAGGCACGTTACAGGAAATTTCGATCGCGTTTATTCTGTTGGAATGTTTGAACAGGTTGGTAGAAAACGATATAAAGAATATTATGATAAATGTCACGAATTACTTAAACAAGATGGTATCATGCTCATCCATACTATCGGAACAAATGCGAGGGGAACGTGGAATCATAATTCATTTATTAATAAGTATATTTTTCCAGAAGGGGAGTTGCCTCATATCGAAAATTTAACACTTCCGTTTGTCGATAAATGGCATCTCGAAGACTGGCAAAATATGGGTTTGTCTTATGCTAAAACTCTTAAATTATGGCATACAAATATAGGAGATTGGTCAGGATTATATCACTATGATGAACGTTTTAGACGAATGTGGGAGTTTTATCTTCTAGCGTGTCGTTGTACTTTTCTTCACAGAGATACTTGTTTATGGCAGATAGTTTATACAAAATGTAATAGCAATAGAAACGATGATTGTCATCATATACGAAATTAAACCTTTAGTATTCCATTTATTAACTATTTTTTTTTGCTTATAAAATATCATAATTATAATAATATGGTTCTTCGTTGTATATTTCCATAAATAAGTTGCAAATACTATTTAAGTTCATTTATTTAAAAAATAAATCTTTTTAAATAAATATGGAAGAAGAAGACTATGACGATATTAAATGGCTTACAGGATGTTAATTATTTCTTCAATATAATTTTCACAACTATGATCTTCTAATGCATTATAACCGTATCCAAATATATTTAAGAATGTATATTTTAAAAATCTATAGAATCTCCAAACTTTTATTTCTTTTTTAACTACGTCCTGATTTAGCCATTGCAACCCTTGTACATGTTCAAATCGCCAAGTTGTTGGAAAACAAGGAACCGGATCATTATCATTTACTATTCGTATACTTTCATTTATAACTGTATCAAACAATTTTGAAAACACTTTGTCTCCTACTCTTGGACTTCCAAATGTAACGCAATTAATTATTTTTATTTTTTCAAAATAAAAATAAAAATATAGGGATGCAATTGTAGCAAGTGCTCCCCCCAATGAATGACCACAAAAAATAATATTATCATATTTTTCAATATACTGAATTATAGATTCTTTAACTGATAAAAATTGCTTTAAAAATCCAGCATGTGTTTTTGGAGACAAATCAATATTTTTTAAATAAAGATTTTCTTGAAGTACATTTAAATCAGTAAATACATCTTGTTTTGATTCAGTGCCTCTAAAAACTATAACTAGAAATTCTTTATAATTCGTTATAATTAATTGACAATCTGTTTTAAAATCGTGAACAAATATAGGTTCTTTTTTTATATAATTAAAAACTAATTCATTCGTATTTTTATTATATGGTCTTTCACACGAATAATATTTATGAAGTTTTTCTTCATTAAAATAACACATAGTTGATAAACGAGCAATGTTCAAAATATCTTCTTTTAACAACATAATATTATTATAGATATAATTTTCAGCAAAAGATCAATAAAAAATATAATGTATCCAGTTATATCAATTGATTCATAAAGTTCAATTTCTGTTTGATTCATTATTTTTATTACCCATTTTATCTTTATCTTTTTTAATTTGTTGTTCAGGGAAACATTGCCAGTAACCGACGGAGAACATAGTAATTTATTGATTATTAGTTTTCAATTATGATTTCAATTCATGAAATAATTTAAAAAAAAGAATGTAACTTTACTAACGCAATGCAACATATTTTTCTTTTTACTTTGTTCGCTACTTCAAGTGGAATGACATTTACTGCTCCAGGATATATTACTCTAGATACCCAATATTTTAACACAACTTATTGTAATTCTACATCCTATCACAATACAAGTTATGATAGTGTTTGCTTTAAAGACAAACAAAATTGTTGTCAAAACATATTAAGTGAGATTTCTTATTTACCTAATAGACGTTTAGATGTTTGCTACACAGAGTCAATCAACAATAATACAATTTCATTTTTGTATCATTGTGGAAATACAGAACTAGATAAAGAACAAAGTCTTATGTTTACCTTTTCAATTATTGGTATAATTTTTCTTTTACTTGCAATTATTTCACTTTTTGTATTTTTTTGTTGGTTTTGTTTTTTTAGAAAATCGTACAGATCCAGTTATGGTTCAATTAACTAACCTCTAAGAGATTCCTTTTTTGAATTTTCTTTTTCAAATAATATTCTAGGTCCCGGAGTATATTTTGTAGCATTTTCTATATATCTTATATTTGTAACAAGTTCGCCAAGTTCGCTAATATTAATACTACTAGATTGATCGCTTCCCCACATATTTTTATTTAATGTAATATGGCGCTCTATCCAAGTGGCGCCCAATGCTACTGCCGCGTATGTTGTTGATAATATTGTTTCGTGACCACTATATCCTATTTCCTTTGTCGGGTGATTAGTTTTTAAATATTCAATATATCTTAGGTTTAAATCTTCTGATGGACACGGATATGTCGAATTTGTGTGCATAATAACATCTGGATTTGAGTTTTTGATTGCTTCTTTAATTTCTTCTTCAGTGCTCATTCCTGTGCTTATAATTACAAAATCAAATAATTTTCTTGTCTCTTCACATAGTTCCTTGTTTGTGATGGAAGCACTTCCT
>Ga0115572_10003854_pt1 | contig 11790 bp, 5 predicted proteins | sample COGITO_mtgs_1206_FD_88681 | JGI IMG/M metagenome (GOLD analysis project Ga0115572, IMG submission 88681) | Pelagic marine microbial communities from North Sea - COGITO_mtgs_120607 | ecosystem: Environmental > Aquatic > Marine > Epipelagic | place: Germany:Helgoland, sampling site Kabeltonne... | reverse complement strand
CGCCCCATCACATCACCACATCACCACATCACCACATCACCACATCACCACATCAGCACATCAGCACATCACCTCGCATAATTTTTGCAAGAATAGGGACCCTACATTTTTAAAATAATGATAAAATAATGACCTCGCTCGCTCAGATCCATTTGCTGCGAGAACTAGTTGAGCACCTTGACCCAAGGCAAGGTGCTCAACAAATTTCGTCTTAAGAAATTTATTCGACCTATTAATAACCCGTGCCCTGCGGGTCGTACTCGTCCATCATCGCAAGAAAGTTGATCGCGTCGTCGCCCCCGTTTTCAGGATCGTCGTCATCGTCGGCCCCGGCCCCGCCGACCTCGGCCAACGACGCATCCAGGTTCGGGTCCTGGTCCGGGTCCTCCAGCTGGTCCCATGGGTACTCCGCGTTGCCGTCGTGCTCGTAGTAGTCTTGGGCCTCGAGGGGTTTCTGCGACGAGTCAGACCTAACGGGCATCGGCTCGTCGACGGGCGGATCATCGCTCCACCGCAGCCTCGAAAACCGCGCAACGAGGTCGCTATCGCACACGACATCGACTTTCAGGCCGTCGGCAAGGATGTTTGGTGCGTGATTCTTCTCGTGCGTCAAAAGATCGTCCGCAAGAGTGGGCGCGTCCTCGCCGCTCAGGCAGTTGCGCACAACGCGGAATGGCCGGTGGTAGCCGTCTTGCACTGCCAGATAGCTGCGTGTCGAAAAGCGACCCCCCCCGGTGTTGGGATTCTTTTCGCCCTTGAACGGCTCGTCCAGGATCGTCTGGTACTCGATGTTGCCGTCCGCGTTGTTGATGGTTCCGAGCACGGTGCCAAGTGTCATCTTGCGCCCCTCCACGCTCTCGTTGCGAATCTGGCTCAAAAGCAGCTCGGCATTGCCGTACAGGCGGCACAGCTTCCGCGTACCCTTGGACGCAAGGATGTCGAGCTTCCAGTTGCTGGGAAGCGGCACCCCAGGCATGAGCGCAAAGCCCTGGCCGATCATCTGGTACAGCTCGGACAGGTTGCGACCCTTGCCCTCGGGTTGGTTTGATGCCAGGCTCATGTATCGCGGCACGTAGTGGTGCCTGTCCCCTGCTGCCTGTTCCTCGTCCCGCACTGTGGTCTGCAGCGTCCCAGTCTCGAACATCTTGTACCCGACCATGGCGATCTTCCGTATGTGGCACACCAATGCCGCATCCTTCGCAGCCGCGCGCGTGCTCGGGTGCCCGGTCACGCAAAGGCGCAACGCGATGCCGTTCAGGTCGGTTATCCTCGGGCCGCCCATCGCGCCGGGATCGTTGCCACCAGGGCCGCCATCATCGCCGCACATTGCCGTGATCTGGTCGTCCACATTCGGGTCGATGTCGCCCCTGCGCGTCTCATCGTCCACCAACGGTTTCCAAAACTCCACCTCGCCCTCTTCCGCCCGCTCCGGCTCCTCTGGCACATCCTCCGGGTCCAACACGTCGTCGGGATCCACGTTCCCTTGGTCCTCCTCCTCCTCCAAATCAAACAGGTCGGACTGGTACACGTCCTCGTCGTCACCCTCGCCACCCTCACTCTCCTCGCCCCCGTTGTCGTCATCGTAGGGCTCGTCATCATAGGGCTCGTCGTTGGCGCCCTCGCTGCCGTCGCCGCACACGTAGCACCGCCGCATGTCGAATCGGTACAAAAGCGTGCGTATGGACGGGAAGCTCTCCGGGTTCGTCCCGCCGTTGCGCAGGTAGTTGTACGCGCTGAGGCCTTCCTCGCCAGCGTCATTGAACGCCTCGCTGTAGTTGTCGATGTCGGCTGGAGTGAGAACTGGTATGAGCACAGACGGCTGCATGCGACCCTCAGGAAGGCCAGCGTCTTCGTACCGCTGGTTCTTGAAGCGGTTCTCTGGCAGGCGCGGGTCAAACGTAACAGCGACAAACTGCGCACCCTCGATGTTGTGCACGTCCTCGCGCTTCGCCACCACGTCGACCAGTCGCTCGGCGTCCCGATTGGAAAAGTGCACCAGAACGGTGAGTCCGTACCGTTCCGCCAACTCGTCTGGCGAAATGTCTGCGCGGATCCGCGTGCGCACGTAGTCCTTGTGCATGCGCAACCACGCGAGCTTGCAAAGAAGCATGGCCCAGTCCATGTCGTTACTCCTGTGAAAGGCCTGCTTGGATGGCGCGGTCAGGAGCATCGGATGCAAGAGCTCCTTGGAGCCCGACGCATTGATGTGGACCATGCTCGACTCGTCCATCCACGTCGATGCTTGCTGCGCAATCTTTGCCGCGTCGTCGGTGAGGCAAGCGATCGGCGCGTTCACCACGCGCGTTGGGCCACCGGTCATGAACGATCCCACCTGCTCGTCCCAATACTTGGTGCTGTGCTTGTTGAAGTTCTTCAGGTAGGTGTTGTAGGCATCCGTTGGCTTGTACAGCCCTTCTTGGCCCAAGTCGTCGCGGGTCAGGTTTGACAGGTGCGCCGAGATCCAAGTCTGGTTCCGCTCGATCGCTTGTTCCAGAGCATTGTCGATGACCACGCCCTTTTTGGCCACCAACTTCTCCTGGTTGGGCGTCGTGTACATCCACGTGCCGTAGTAGTGACCGGTGCGGTCGCCGGAGCTGCCGTAGTAGTTGCGATACCATTGCTCGATGACCCGCCCGTCCATGGGAAACATCGTCCTCGGCGGAACCAGGCAATCGGGACCGATCGGAAAGCTCCACGGCTGCAGCACGACGCATTGTTCGCGCAAGCGCCGGTCGACCTTGTCGGCCCCGTAGCAGGCGACCACCAGGTCGCGTATCGAGTCGTCGCTTCCCATGAGCTGCCTGGATCCCATGGTGGGAATCAGCGTTGCCGACACGCACATGTTCAGCCCGTAAAAGAGTGGGTAGGTGTTTTCCTGGTGCGCCGTCCGCAACGGGGCGGTGCCGTCTTCGCGGTCCAGCGCATGCGCCTGATCGCGAATGTGCAGCACCCAACCCGTCAGGTTGTTGGCCAGCTGGTGCACCCTCATGGCGGTTTCGCCAACCGCACTGTTCTCGTTGTAAGCATAGACGCGCATCGCATCCCCGATGCCCAGCGCAAACCAATTAAGGCTTCGCAGGTGCGTTTGAACCTCGGCCACTGCCACGGCCTTGTTCGGCCAGACCCCGTACTGAACGTTGCCACCGAGCTTGATTGCAAACGACGCCATGAGAAGCGACGTGGCAGTCGTTCCCATGCGCGGCGGGGCAGAGCACAGGATCGGCGCCATGGGCGGGTTGGTGTAGTACGACTCGGTGCGGTAGATCTCGCCCAATTTGACTCCCACAACGCACCGCACATCGGCGGCATCGGGGGCCGCCTTCCTCTTGGGCTTGGTGTACTGGTAGTGCACGTAGTTGGCCACATGCGCCTGCCGGATCATGCGTCGCGCGATCCCCACCTCGGTGCTGCTCTCGTCCTGGTGCTGGTGCGCACACTTCTTGTTCAGAAGCCCCGCGGCGTACTGGTCGTGCAGCGATCCCACACCGGCAGATTTGTAGATGCACTTGGCCCACCGGACGCATCGCCGGTACTTGAGCATGTGCGCAAGGGCCTGCACGAGCGCATCCATCTCGAAGCACGTTGTCACCTGGGGTGCATCCTCCGACACGCCGATCTCGTGCAGCATGCGTAGGTGAACCACCGCAAGGCGCCACACAAAGAGGTTGTTCGCCTCCCCCTCGCGATCGTCGATCTCCCTCTGCTTCGCGGAGCGCGGAGGGTCATCGCCATCGTGGAACGGCTGGCCGGGCGTCGGGTCGGTCGCCTCTTGCGCAAGCCGCGCCCTGACCGCCTCCAGGTACTGCGCGTGGTGCGGATCGTCGTCGCTGACCCACCTCGCAACCTCGTCGCGGGCGCGCTCGTCCAGGTCGGTGACAGTGGGCGGCGGTGGCGGGGAGGCGTTGTCGTAGTAGTGGTTGATGGTGGCAATGCGCAGCTCCTCCATGTCCTGAACGGTCCACTTTTCCCTAAAGTACTTGGCGAGGTCATTGCGCGCATCTTTCACGAGGTTGGACCACTCGCGCTCCTCGGCCTCTGGTGCCGTGTCAAGGAACCGGAAGTGGTAGACGGCATCGTCGGTCCTATCGTCGTTCCAGTTCGGAAAGGGGCGGGCGCGCGCGGGCACGCCGTCGCGGAGGTGCCGATCGATCGTGGCCTCGGCGTTGTGTGCTTTCCACTCGTACTCGGCGCAGCGGAGCACGCGCAGGCCGTCGGCACGGATGCTCGCGATCGTGTCCATGTGCTTCTGCAAGCGGTCCCGGATTTCCGCCTGCTCCGCATCCAGCTCCTCTTCTGGTTGCGATCCGTACCATATCCCGATCGTTTCCCTGGCGTCCCTCTCGATGTCTTCGGGAACCTCCGTCACGCCCATGACCTGGAGAACCTTGGCGATCGCTTGATCAACAAACTTGAGCTGCGCACGCGTCAGCCGCTGATCCGGCTTGGTGGGATACTGCTGGTTGCGAAAATACATCATCATCAATTCGCGCAGGTTTTCTCGGTTCGCATTGTTCATGATGCGCACACACGCACGTACGAGCACAAACGCTCACTTACCCACGTTGTGGCGCGCACACGCTCGCTCGCGTTTCCCTACCTTACAATCTCAGCATACGCGGATATTTCCGCGGGCGTTGGAACACACGTGCTCCACCGCCTTGATGCACGCTAACAGTGTTTTGCCCCCGTAATGGCAAGTGAGGGCGAGCACGCGGTAGCGTGTTGCGTGTGACAATCGTAAAAAGTTCGGTGCTCGTACGTGCGCAATAACTCGTGTCAACCGATTGTCAAGCGAGGTGCCATGGTGCAGCAAAAGCGGCTGCGGGACTACGAGCCCGATGAGCGCTCCAAGAAGAAGCAGATGAGTGAAATATTCCACGCTTCCCTGACGACCGCAAGCCAGAGCAAACGCGGCATCCTGAACACCGTCGCCTACGGCAACACCGCCACGCGACTTGTCCCCGACTTTCACCAGCTGCAGGCGGCGTTCCGGCTGCGATTCAGGGACAAGGACAAGCGGATCGATGAGCGCAACGGGAGCCTGCTCCTCATGCACGAGGTGGGAACCGGCAAGACGATCACGGCCATACTGGCAATGGCGGCCGTGTGGGGGATCAAGGAGCGCCACAAGGATTCCAAGATCCTCATCGTTGTCCCCAAGAGCGTCCTCGAGATTTGGGCCGAGACCATCCGGAAGTGGACCACCTGGACGGGCAATTCTCTGCTGGTGGCGGACAAGCAGGATAAGATCACCGAGCATGACCTGGCAAGGGCGTTTGCCGTTCTGACCACACCCGACGCCGTGGTGGAGGCCTTCAAGAGCTTTTGCTACCAGGACAACAGCGAGAAAATGAAGGGGGTTGACAAGATGAAGCGGTGGAAATGTGGCATCGATCCCAACTCCACCTCTGCCAAGGACAAGCAGCGCTTGGAGATTTGGGGTGACGGAAAGCCTCCCGTCCACCCACTCTTCGAGCACATGAGGAAGCAGATGGGCGCGAAACCCTTTCTTTTGACGATCATCGACGAGATCCACGACCAGTACAAGCCCACCACGATCAGGGGATTGGTGCTTCACCAGTTTGCCCAGAGGTCGACGTACAAGCTCGGCTTGACGGGAACGCCGGTGAGCGCCAAGCCCGACGAGTTCCAGTACATTGCCTACACGCTCGACGCGCAGCCGATCAAGCTGCAACAACGGAAGCAATACTTCAAGGACGCGCCGCAACAGGGACAGCAGCAGCCCTTGTCCAAGGAGGGCATCGACGAGTTTCACAGGCTGTTGGTGGACCGGGTCGACGCGAGCTTTCTCGACCTGCCGGAGCGCAAGCGCATCTCTGTGGAGTACAACCCGTTTGTGGGCCTCAACCCCGAGGACGGCACGACCGATGCCAGCATCATCGAGGCACACAACGAGAAGCTGGAAGCTGCGCAGCGCGCCGCAAAGCAGCTAAGCGCGGAACTGAGGCAGACGAAGGAGCACGACATCACGAAGTGGGGAGCGTCGCAGCAGGCGGCCTTCTCCGCCATCTCGTCGATGGGCCAGTTTGAGTTTTACGGGCCGCTCGGCGTGTTGGGTGCCGAAAAGTTCAAGCAGAGCGAGGCGGCGCACCAGAGCCCAAACCTCTACGAGCAGGCGGCCGCGGCGCCGAGCCAAGCGATGAAGCTCATCGTGCGCCTCATCCAGTCGCGCCAAGCCGCGTGCCATTCGCGCATTGCCGTGTTCTGCCCGGAGGAGACGCAGCTGAAGATTCTCCAGGCCTACCTCATCTCCTTGCGGGGCAAGGGTACCGACGTGGGGCAGCTCTTTCTCTTCCAGAGCAAGCTGAGTGCCCAGAAGCGCGAGAAGATGCGCACCGATTTCCTCGGGTGCCTGAAGGGCGTCATCCTGCTCACCGAGGCGGGCGCCGTGGGCATCACGCTGTGCCCGGGCTGCGAGGTGATGCTGTTCATTGGCTCGCTTCCGTGGAATGCCACTACCATCGAACAGGCCGGTGGCCGCATCTACCGCAGGGGCCAGACGGAGAAGGTCGAGACCATCCAGCTGGTTGCGCGGAACTCGGTGACCGCCGTCAAGCTGCTGCTGCACGAGGACAAGCGCGAGCGGTTGGCGAAGGCGCTCGCCGATCGCGACTGGTCCAAGTTCTCGGAGGGCGACACCAAGTGGCGCAAGACGGAGCGCATCATCGGGCAGTGCCACATGCTCAACAACAAGGGCAACTACGAGGACCCCCGCGCTCGCGAGAAGCTGATGGCGTATCAGGAAGAGTTGAGGCGGTACCGCGCGCTCAAGGAGCAGGCCGACGCCAACGGCGTCCCTCCGCCCGCGCCGCCCGCCCGTCCGCCAGACCTCGATTTTGGGATGCTGCAGATCGACGGCCGCCCACCCCCACCCCCGAGCATGATGCCCCTCCCACCGGTGTCGTTTCCCAACTGCTGACCCGCGTGCTTGGACGATCGGCAAAATTATTCAGGGACACTATTGAATTATTAAGACGATATTACTTGAGCACCTTGCCCTGCCCTGGAGTGCTCAACTAGTTTTCACAGCAAACTGATCTCAAGGAACGAGATCATTATTTAACATCAATTAATAATAAAAAATTGGTCAGTCGCTCTCGAGGTCCTCAGCCCTGTTCTTCTTTCCGTCGCACCGTTGGGAGTACAGGTCGGAAAAGAGGCCGGTGGCCGCGAGGTCTGGGATCGGAATGTTGAGCTGCTCGAAGATGGCCCGCGTGTTCTCGTCCATCGGGAGGTTTGCGATCTTGTCGTGCTCGATGTCCTTGGACTCCATCTTCTTGCGCTTGAGACTTTCCTGCTTAGACGGCAGCGCCTTGCGCGCCTGGTCGCGAAACAGCGAGTGCGTTGCGCTCGTGGCCTTCTTCTTGCACTTCTCTACCTGCTTTCGCGCATCCTCGTTGTTTGCGTTGGCTGCGGCGCTCGCTTCCGCGCACAGCTGGTTCATCTTGACGTACATGAGCACACGCTTCAAGAGAGGGAGGCTGGATCGAAGGCTGGGGTATGGCAGCTGGTGCGGCTCGAGGCCAACGGAAAAGGCCGTCTGCATGGCCTCGTCCGTTGTCATGTTCGTGTAGTTGCCGTAGCCCTCGATTTTGAACAGGTTCTGCCGCTCCTCGAATGCCGTCTGGTCCGATGTTTCGAGCGTGACGAGGTCGTAGTAACCTGCAGTCTTCTGGTGCTTGAGTCTCTGCTCGCGCAACTCCTCTGGCGTCTGCCCCTCTGCCTGGTTGATGCGCGAGTTGCGCGCAACTCTGCCTATGCGCTGGCCGGCACTCGCGATGCCCCCATCGGCCTCCAGCACGACCACAAAGCAAAACCGGTCAATGTGCGCATCCATCGAGCTCTCGCCCACCGCCGTGCAGATCATGCCGTCCAACTCTCCCTCGTTGAATCTCTTCACGATCTTGCTGTTGTCCTCCGGGTTGTGCTTTTGCTGCTCGGAGATGGACCCGTGCGCCGATCCACCCGAGAGAACGGCCCACCTTTCGCCCAGGCACTCCGCAGCTATCTCCGCCACGATCAGGTGGTTCGCAAAGACGATGCCGACGTGGCCGTGGCGGTGCTTGTGGTAGTGGCAGATGGCCTTGAGCACATTGAGTTTGGCGGGGTGGAGCGCAGCGAGATAGGTCTTCTGGTAGCCGTTGGCCTTCTGGTACGCCAACTGAAACTCGGGGGTGAAGCTGCACTCGACGACCATGCGCCGTATCTTGGCAATGAGTCCCGCCTCTTCCAACTGCTTGCACGTGGTCCGGTAGATGACTGGCCCAAACCACTTCTGGAAGGCCCTCGCCTCGGTCTCAAAGTCCAGGTCCTTGAGCTTGCAGGCGTCGTCGCTGCGGTAGAGCGTGGCCGTGAACCCGAGCACGCGGTGGGCGACGCCGACAATCTCCCGAACGAGTGGCTTGTACGTTGTTGCGCCCGCGTGGTGGAACTCGTCGCAGCAGACGAGGTGCCACGGCGTGTTGCGCACAAAGGTGCTCACCCGCCGGCTCTCGGCATTCCGTCGCGCCTTCGAGTCGGCCACCATGCCGTAGGTCGTGATCAGGAAGCAGAACCGAACGTCGGATTCGGGAAGCTTGTCGCGCGTCGAGCCGCTGAACGTGAATATGTGGCGCTTGTCGATTGCCACGTTTTCCTCAATCGCATCGCGCATCTGGTAGACCCCCTGCGACTCGTAGCACAGGATGAGGCCAAGGGTTCCCGCCTTCAGGAGCGCCTCAATGATGACCGCGCTCTTTCCGGCACCGCACGGCGCAACAACGATTCCGGTTTTGTGGTCCTTCTTCTCCGCGATCACATCCATCATCTCCTCCTGGAATTCCGACTTCTCGTTGAACTTTGACGTTGTCTTGAAGAAGAATCTGGGAGCCACGACTGCCATCCGCACTGCCCCACGTACGAGCTCGAACAACTGTGCGCTTGTCAATAGTTGCAAAGCGTTGACACTCGTGTCAAGCTGACAACTCTCGCTATTTTTTTGTGACTTGTGGGCGCCCCCTTTCCATCAACGGGGCGTGGTTGCGCGCGAGGTGCCATGGCATCAAAAGACGATGCGCAATGGATTGCCAACCAGTCGCATCACCGCGCCGGACGGTTGCTGGCCACGCACTTGGCGTCATTGAAAGCCCAGCCCGACTTGCCGATCAGCGACTGCTCCGCGCAGGAGGCGCTCACGAACGAGCGCGTCTTCATTTACGCGCTTGCGCGAAGCGTTCAGAAGCGCATTGCTCCGCCGTGTGGGCTGTCGTCCAAGCTTCCGTTGTTCATAGCAGTGCTCAACCTTTCGGGCGAGCGCGTGCTCGTGCATTCGGACTCGCCCTCGCTGATGCGCAGCCTCTGCACGCAGTCGAACGTGCTGCACCGCAAGGAGCTCGAGCAAGCACTCAGCTTTTTCGAGAGCCACGCAGCGTGCCGCACCGAGGGGTCGATGACTTTTGTGCTCCTGAACTACAGCATGCCTTGGCAGGCAGGCACCGACTCGTTGTACTGGCACCTGTCGGCGTGCTCGGTCGACGCGGTCGGCGAGATCGACCTCAACCTCGTGGACCGCATCAAGCACTTTTCGAGCACATCCCAGGGCCCGTGCGCGGGCAAGTCGGTGATGCTTACGCGCGACGCGTGCCTGCCGCTCTACTCCTCGGACCAAGGCACGCTTGCGCTCGTCGGGGACAAGCAGGTTCTCGATTTTTGCAACACGTACAGTGCCACGAGCCTCGACGCTGCGCCGGACGCCAAGGCGGATGGGCTGGCGAATGGCGCCAGTGCGCAGCTCCTCAGTGTCGTTGAAGAGCTGAAGCGCTGCCGTAAAGAGGACCAGCACGAGATCAAGGACCTGAGGGCGCAACTGAAGCAGATGGGCGACACACTGAGCACCGCAATGAACGAGGCCTTTGACGAGGAGAACGACTTGAAGAGCAAGCACAAGGAGCAGTTTGACAAGGCGCAGCAGGCCGCCAAGGAGGCGCTGGACCTTGCGCAGGAGCAGTGCAACGCGCTGCGCCTCGAGGTCAAGGCCGACAAGGCCACCACGAATCAGCAGGCCAAGGAGATCCGCAAGATGAAGAAACTGCACGAGGCAGTGGTGGCCAAGCAGTCGGAGGCCGAGCGACAGAGCGCAGCCAAGGACGCGCTGCACAACGCGGCACTTTCGCAGCACGTTGCGACCATCTCTCGGTTGGAGTCCCAGGTCTCCTCAAAGGAGGCGCAGATCAGGACGACCAAGCAGGAGCTCGAGAAGGCGCACGCCTCTACGCTCCAGAAGGAGCGCGAGGCGCACGCCGCCGCGCTCACGAAGGTCTCGCTCTCGCTCGAGAGCAAGGAGCGCATCTGCAACCAGCTGAGCGAAAACAACGAGCGCCGCGACGTCGAGGTAGAGTCGCACAAGACGTACCAGGCGGAGCAGGAGCGGCGCATCGTCGACCTTGAGGCGCAGATCAGGGGCCTGTCGCAGAAGCTGTCGGCGCGCCCAAAGCCCGTCGCCACACGCAACGCGAGTGTGTCAACTAAGAAGAACTCCTCCACGTCCACGCACCAGTGCGCATCGACACAAACGGACGTGGCTCCGGAGGAGACGGTGGTGGCAGTGGCCGAGGAGGAGCCCACGGCGCTCACCTCGGGACCCAAGACGATGGACCGCGCTCCATCGCCTTCCATGTCTTACCAGGCAGCGCTCGACTTGCTGCAAGAGCTCGTCATCTCGTCGGGGGCGAACCAGTACGTGCCGCCGGGGATGGTGCCAGTGTCGCCGTATCACGCATACCCGCGCCCACTCCCGTTTCCCCATTTCATGCCAGCAGCAGCTGTGTATCAGGACCAAAACTCACAGATGCGACCGCACTACGCGCCAACACAACCACACCGTCGGGGACACAGGTAGAACGGTAACGAGTGCGTGTTAAGACGGGGGTTCTGCCGCTAGTTTTGTAGATCCCAAGTATAACTGGAGCCCTATTGCCACTAAAGAAAAGGTCGCGTTGAGCTCAACCTTGGCGCGGTTGGCAATCTCCAAAAACTCCTTGCGTTGGCGCGTCGTAAACACTTCCGGGATTGCGCGAGGCTCGCATGGCACCGAATCTGCGCACGCGTAGGCAGTCGTCGGCTTGCCAGCGCGGCGGCTACACGCGTGACGAGGAACGGGACTGTCCGGTGTGCATGGAGCGCACCAAAGACGACTGGTTTGCTTTCCCGTGCGGCCATTCGATCTGCGCCGAGTGCAACGGCAAGATGCTCGAGCGTCAGTTCTTGTCGTGCCCCACCTGCCGCACGCCGCGCGAGGGCGTGAGCCCGCAACAGGTGGAAGCGGCCAATCGGTCGCGCGCGGAGGAGGGAAACGAGCCGCCGCAAGTGGCGCGATTCGCAGCCACCATCTTCTTTCCGGACGAGTCGGGGGGCGCCAACCCGTTTGGGCCGCTCACCCACCACGACCCGAGCGCTGCTGTGGCCATGCTCACGGAGGGGGAACCCCCGGAGGACGACGATGAGGCGCTGGCGCAGGTGCTGCAGGCGCAAGAGGTGGTGGGGGTGCGCCTACCGTTGACCCGGACGATCTCCGTGCGTGACAGCGTCCACGGGCCGATGCGGGAGCTGGTGGACCGCCTCCTGTCTCCCGCGCCGCTGCAGGAGTTTTTAGCGCAGCGCGAGATCGTGCGGCGTCTCGAACAACGCGAACGATCGAGGTGATGCATGCGCAAATGGCGATTCATAGACCACACAGACACACGCGCACACACGTGACCCTAAGAGCTTGCGTAGCCCGAATTGTCCGCTCGG
>Ga0115572_10003853_pt1 | contig 11792 bp, 11 predicted proteins | sample COGITO_mtgs_1206_FD_88681 | JGI IMG/M metagenome (GOLD analysis project Ga0115572, IMG submission 88681) | Pelagic marine microbial communities from North Sea - COGITO_mtgs_120607 | ecosystem: Environmental > Aquatic > Marine > Epipelagic | place: Germany:Helgoland, sampling site Kabeltonne... | reverse complement strand
ATATAAATATAAATGTAAAAAAAATAAATTGTCGAACATATATATTAATATTAATAAAAATCTTTAATATTATTATGGATACAAAATTAGATTTATCATCCTCAAGAACAATGTTAGCATTGATTAGAACAAATTCAGTATTTACTGGTATTTCCTTTATTGCAGTAAAAAAAAAACACATAAAAATAGCAAAAATAATTTTAGTTATGTCTTTTTTAATTAATGTGATTTATTCTTATAATTATTTTATACACCATAAATACAGTTTTAAGAATGAAAAAAAAATAATGTATTATTATACTCCTTTATTTTATGCATTTATGTATTCCATTATCTTAATTGCTCTTATTATTATTTACTAATTTCAATTCCAATGATAATCAGATCATCCGGGTATACCAGATATTTCGAATAACTATTATTAAGAGTAAATAATTTTTTAAATTTATTAATATATATATGACAAAACCTAAACCAGTTGATATGAAATTATATGAAAAGGTGAAAGCACGCGTTTATAAAGAAATACCAAAACATAGTGCATACAGAAGTGGAATTGTAGTTCAAAAATACAAACAATCTTTTAAAAAAAAACACGGTAAAAAAAGTCCTTACTCAGGAAAAAAAACAAAAAAAAGAGGTTTAGGAAGATGGTATGCTGAGGAATGGACAAATCAAAGAGGAAAGATTGGTTATAAACATAAAAGTGATATTTATCGCCCGTCAAAAAGAATAACAAGAAAAACGCCAATAACACATAGCGAATTATCAAAAAAAGAAATAAAACGCGCTAGAAGAATTAAACGAACAAAGGGGAGAGTTAAACGTTTTAGAAAAACAAAAAAAACATTAAATACTAAATGTGTCTCCACAACCACATGAAGCCTTTGCGTTTGGGTTATTTATTTCAATACTCGAACCCATATTATCATTTTTCCATCTTATTTCACTTCCGATAAGATGAATTAAACTTTTTCCACAAACTATAATTGGCACGTGTTCCGAAATAACAAGTTCATCATGTTTTTCTGGAGTATCTGAAGTCGTCTCTATATAATATTTTAAACCATTACAACCACCGCCCTTTACTCCAATAAATATATATTTATGATTAGAAGATGTCAATAGATTATTGAAGTGATTTGCTGTCATCCTACAAATAGTTATAATTTTATTCATTATTATATATTTATATAATAATGAAACGAAAAAATAAAACAATTAGAAACAGAAATAAAAAAATATATTTTTCTGATTATCCAGATTTTAAACCAAATTTAACACCAAAAGAAATATTTGAATTGGGGTCGTTTGGTGGAACCTATTGGAGACCAATTAAATCAAAATTTTTTAAAAATACATTGAGAAATCGTCATAAACGATATCCGAGATATTGGTGGAATAAATTGCCAGATGATTGGTTATTTACACCTTATAAAGAATACGACAAGTCAATAAACAAGTATGGTGTTAAAGTTGGAACAACTTTAAAATTCTGGGAAAGTAAAGGGTGGATAAATAAAAGTCACCCATATGGGTGGGTTGATTGGTATTGCGATTTTTATGAGGGTAAACGATCGGAAGATGATGAAAGACAAATAAAAAGATGGAAAGGGGTCGCCGGAATAAATGGAAGATTTATGAAACATCTTGTAACTCTTATATTAAAAAAAAATAAGAAATGGAATGATATTTCAGTTAGTCCAAAAATTAGACAAACATTACAACATTGGGGATACAAGTTAACAAGACAAGACTTTTTAAATGAATTAAAGAAGAGAAAATCTAAATAATAAATATATGACAAACATTAAAAATTACCAGAGTATATTAACCCATTCTAACCCAATAAAAGAGTAAAGAATAAAACATTATTCGAAAAAATTATTATTACGGTTAAAGAAACAATTGGTTTATAATAAAATATTATTAATTATTATATGTATAATATATTAAAAACAGAATATATAAAGGAATATAATACAACTCCAATAGACGTGTCATTTTTAGTAAATATATTAAAATATGTTGCAGAAGTATGTCCATTTTCAACATTTGGATATATTAAAGGATATAATTCCAATGAATGTTTAGATAATACAAATAGTGGCAATTGTGTCGCTTTATCTTTATTATTAAAAAGAATATTTAACCATTATGGTATTAAAAGTTTTTTAATACCCGCATCTGTTCCAAAAATGTTTGCTCATAAAAATTATTTAGACATTTCACATGTTGCACTTTGTATTCCATATGCATCCCGTGTATATGTTCTAGATCCAGCATTTTACTTTATGAAACCAATGATAGTTGATTTATCAAATACAGATAAAATAAGGATGATTGATAGTTACAATATATATTCAAATAAAGTAACTCCAATAAATTACAAACTTAAAGTAAAATTTAAAAAAACCAGATTAAATTATTATCAAACTTTACCAAGTGATATATTTATGATTGAAAGCAATTTTTTATCGGATACAAATGATATATGGAATTATTATTTAGTTGAAGTTATTAATCCAGATCAAGCAATTAGTTCTTTTTATATTTCGATAAAACAGTTTCCTTTTATAACTGCACTAAATCCAGATTATTCTATAAAAGTTTTGGTTAAATTTTTAGATAATAAAACAATAATTGTTAAAGAAAACGGTAATTTAATATTTAAAGGAGAAGCAAGAAGAATGAATTTAAATTTATTACAAAAATTAGCACCATACAAACTTGATTTTTCATTGCCAAAAAATATAGGTTATTTAGATTTTAATATTTTCTAAATAATACATATATGAATATTATAGAAAAAAATAAAATATTTATTTAGATTTTAATATTTTCTAAATAATACATATATGAATATTATAGAAAAAAATAAAATATTTATTTTACTTTTAATGTTAAAATTTGTAAAAGAAACATATATTGCAAAAGCTATAATGGTTACTTTAACTTTAGCTAGTGGTTATTATTTAAAAAATAATACAAAAGAAAGATATAATCGTGCATTAGATATAATTAATTTAAAATACAATGTTAAAGGAAATATGAATTATAAAAAGAATGGAACTGTTATTATGTCAAATCATTATAATGTAACAGATTTTTTTATTTTGAATTCAATATTCGATAATACATACACAATATGTATGGAGGACTTGGTTGATCATTTACGAAATCAAGAAGAATACCCCTCTTACTTTAGTTTTATTCAAACAAATTTTAATTATCTTATAATAAAACCAAATCATTTAATAAAGTATAAAAGAGGTGATAAAGCAAGTGGGGAAAAAATAAAAAAAAAAATAAGGTATTTAATACGTAATGGTAAAAATGTAATTATATTTCCAGAAGGTACAACTTCAAGAGAGGGAAACACAAAAAAAGAATTAAAAAAGGGTATTTTTAAGTTATGTGAAGACTATAAAATTGACATTACCCCAGTTACATTAAAATATTCAAAAAATATAGGGATAGGGGATGGGGACACATTTAAAATAGAACATTTATTTAATTTGAATTGCGATGTAATAATTCATGATAGCGCAAAAGGTAATTTAAGATTAGATGTCGCCAAAAAAATATTTGATCCTTTAAAATAACTACATATTAGCAATAATTTTGAATATGCTAAATTTTCCAACTATTATTAACCCATCAAAATTATCGCATGTATTTTCTATATATTTATTGTATTCGTTACTCTTTGATTTACGACTCTCTTTATTATCGACTAATTGGAAAAACCCCCCACCTTCTTTAATATTTGCATCTTTAATAACCATAGTTTCTTTAACAAAATTAGATTTTGTTGAGACACCCGAGTCTATAATAGCATATGTTGTATACAATTTTTCAGCAATATCAGTTGCTTTATTTTTAAAATTTAAAGAGACTTTATTTTTAAGAGATGGGTATATAGTTTGTCTATTATCAAGTTGTTTAAATGCAGTAGCAGATCTACCAATATCTATAAAAAAGAAAGAACAAAAAAATTTTTCAATAAAAAATAATATTATATTTATCGCAGTCAGATAGCTTTGTAAACCTTTTCTTTGATAGTTTTTGTCTACAAGAAATAATCCTAGGTGGACAATTAAATCAGTATTATAATAAAAATAATATAAGATATTTGTTGCTATTGGTTTATTATTTTTACTATCGTATATTATTAATATTATTTTATTGTTCATATTATTTCCTTCCATCACAGGATAGTTTGGTACAGCACCTACGGTGTTAACTGCTATTTCATTTAGTTCTTTAATTATGTTTGTTTCTCCTTGAATATTCGTACCATAATAACGTTTATAGTAATATTTATTATTAAAATAAATTTTAAAACCGTTTTTGGATATATAAATAAATAGCGAAAAGAAAGAGAATAGCATAAACAATATTAAGAATAACAGATTTATTTAAAAGAAAAAAATTATATATTTAAAACCCGAAATTAAATCATTTAATTTATTTTTTTATTAAAAAATAATCTTGCTAAAATTAATCCATTTTAGTGTTTACATATTTTATCGTATTTATTTTATTACTTATAAAATGTGGATAATCTGATTGTTGAATTTTTTTATAAAGTCTTCCTTCATTTATTCCATAGTAATAAAAATGACGCGCACAATCTTCAAGTTTTAAATGTGATAAATCTAAATGAATGTTTTTATATGTTTGTTCATCAAAATCAGGGAAATAATAATATAGATTTTTATAATGACGTTTTTCTTCTATACCATAAGTAAGAAAATGTTGTTTTGCTTCCTCGTCACTTAAATGTTTAAAATCATTATGTAAATATTTATAAAATTTTGGACAAAAATCTTCTGGTATTTTATTAATTAATTCTTGTTTATGATTAATGAAATTATGTTTATAATTTGTATAAAATAGTCTTTTTATTTTAATGATAGGGTAATTTAAATTTTCTATATATTGTCTATTTACATCATCATCAAAATGTATGTTTTTTTTATAATTTTTATTAACTTTAAATAAAGTATTATAATTATCAAAGCAATCACAAGAACCAATTTCCATAATATTTATAATATCCAAAAATGTTTTACACTTAGATTTTTCTTTTTCATAATATTTTATCCATAATTTTATTCCTACATCAGAATATATTCTTAAAAAATCAGGCAAATGATATTTATTCTGATAAGAGTCAATAATTCCATACATATCTATTTGTTTTTTTAAAAAATTATTAATAAAAATTTCAATATTATTAACCAAGACAAATGAATCATTTGTTAAAATAAAATTATTATTTAAATCTAATTTTTTCAAACAATCATACCATTTTTTATGACATATTAAATGTGTATTTTCGGTATATTCAAAATTTATATTACAACAATTTATATTTTTTTTAAAACTTTTATTACGAACATATTCTTTACTACCATGTAACTTATAATGTTCTATTAATTCATCATTAGTATTATATATTGTTTTTAAATCTGGAAATAAATTATGATAAATATTTAATTGTTTATCATTTAAATTATTATTTATTATAACACTATCATCATCTTCAAAATATGGTTCTATTAAATTTTTAAATTCATTACTATTAACAATATATATTGTTTTAATATGCTCTTTAAATTTTTTTATATTACTAACCAAATATTTTATTTTTTCTTTACTATTGGTGTGGCATGCAATTATTAGTATTAAATCTCTGTTTAATATAAGATTATTATTTATATTATTATTTAATATGCTATTTTGTAACTCACTATTATTAGATATCATTATTTTTTTTTTTAATAACTTACATACACCGAATGGTATTCTTTCAAATATATGTTCAATCTGACAATCTGCTAAACCATACCAACCCATTTTTGTAGACATATTATTTCCAAATAAGTTATTTTTTTTATATTTATCATATGCTTCATCATAAGATAAATTTTTACAATCTTCATAATAATTAATGAACCATGAGTAATCAAATGAATTATCTTGATTTAAATTTTTATAAATGTCAAATCTATTATCATACATATATTCAGCAACTTCTTTATTAAGAATATATATATTTCCCTCTGGAAATATATTTGAAAATTTTGGTAAATCCATTGTTTTAATTATGTTAGTCATATGATAATTATTTCTCCCCCAATCATTATGTTCAGTAATTAAAATATCAAATGTATATATTCCAATATCATTTTTTAAAACATTAACATCTAAATTATTTAATATACCATCAAAATATTGTTTTCTTTTATATTTATTTTTTTTTGAGTGTAAAAATAATATATGACTATATCTTATTTTGTTTTTTATTAAATAATTTACACAATTGAATTTTGCACCTATATCAAATCCTTTGTTTTCTATTTTTAAAAAACAAAAATTTTCTCTTGGTATTTTATATCCTTTACTATACGTTACAATAATATTAAAATTATTTTTTATAACATCTAAATATTCTTCATACATTTTATAAAATTCATTTATATCATAACAGTGTAAATGTGCCCATAGTAAATTATTATTTTCTATATGCGGTTTATTTACTATATAATCGAAAATATAGTTAATACTACAATAAATTAATTGATTACGAGGTATATTTACCAAATTTTTTTTTAATATTTTTTCAAAATATATAATTTTAAATATCTTATTTGTAAGTTTTTTTAATTGTTTTATATTATTATTGTTTGCAAATAATATTGTTTTTTCTAAAAATATTTGATTTTTTAATATTTTTTCAATACTATTATTGCTATTTATTAGTATTAAATCTATTTTTTTATTTTTAACATTTAAATATTCTATTACTTTTTTTGTTTTTAAAAACAAAACATTCTTTCTATTTTTTTTTTTATCATCGTCTATTGTAAAGTTGTTGTATAAAAATATAATTTTATTTTTTTTTAATAGTCTAATAAAAAAATTTATAAATCTTAAATTTTTATGATCTAGATATATTACAATATTATTATTCTTTTTTTTTGAAATATAATTATTGTCAATATCAAATAATTTCTCCATTAATTTAATGAATATAATATTTTGCAAAAATATATGCAAATAGTAATATAATTATACTGATATAATAGTAACTAGATATACGTTTTATCATAAATTTCCCTTTATTACAATTATAAACGTAACCACTATGTTCGTAATAATTACGAACCCCTTCGCCAGATATTACTGCAATACTTGTATATCCATTCACTTTTGCGATTTTCTCCGATATACATAGAAGTGCTTTACCAACTCCTTTATGTTGACTTGCTGTATTAATTTTTTTTCCAACGGGTACCAATATACCATCTTTACAATAAACATGAAGTTCTTCCACTATTGCTGTGTTTAACAATTCTTTGAATACTAAATCATTTGTAAAATAATCATATCGGTTATTTACCCGCAATCTAAGAAATCCAAATAATGCACGCCGATCTTTGCTTATACAAGAAATAAAATATTCATTACTATTTAATTTGTTTACATCATAAACTGCATCACTTAGTTCATAATTGTCTCTTCGACTAATTTCTCTGCTACGAATATCTTTACATTCATTCCCCATTTTGTCAAGTCTTGTTTCGATTATCTGTCGTAGATTTGGAACCACATTTCCTCCATAAATAACTGTATTTGGAAAATCTCTTACAGCTCGTGCAATCCTTATATCTTCAGGACAATTTTTCAAACCGTATTCCATTACTTTCATATACTCTTCTGGTTCGGTTTCCGAGTAAAGTGTAAACTTGTTATTGTCATATTGTGTTTTAAATGTTGAATAAGGTACAACCGAATAAGGATAAATCTTTATTTCATGGGGTCTTCCATCAGTTGATGAATAAACAGTTTTAAACATTTCAAAATCCATTTCTGGGGTTGAGTAAGGTAATCCGGGCATATAATGATGTGCAACCTTAAATCCATTTTTTTTTAGAAGATGAGTTGCAATAACAGAGCATTCATATGTGTGTCCTCTATTAGAACGTTTAAGAAGATAATTATTTGTATGTGTAACACCCAGCTGGACACGTGTTACACCTACTTTGCGAAATAGTTCGAACCAATACTGGTCTGGTTCTCCCTTTTCATTAATAAGATTGTCTGGACGTGTTTCAATACACAATCCAATAATTTTTATTTTTGAATATTTGTTATTATATTCAAGTTCGTCAAGAATATTCATCATAGGTCTTTTTGTTTTATTAAAATATGTGTTTGCTGCATAATAACATTCTGTAAAATATGTTTCCAAAAATGTTGGGTCAAAATCTTGAAGTGTTCCTCCCTCAAATATCAAATCAAACTTATCTGGAATATGACCATTACGAATGAGTCTCTCAATATTATTATTCATTTGCTTTATAGAATCAAAATCCTCGCTCATTCCTCGATCGGGCGCCGGAGCCCCCGGTAGATAACTACGCGGATATTCTGGATGATTTGGACAAAACAAACAATCATTTTTACATGTAAATTCATATTCTACACCATCAACTTTGTATTTTGGTGGAAACATAATAGTAACAGGATGCACACCCGATTGTCCATTTCTAGGTTTTTTTTGAATACATTTTTGGAACTTATCATCATATTCTAGTTCGTTTTCTTTTACCATCATAGAATAAACATAAACCAAATCTGATTTCTTAACTTTTATTTTGTATTGTTTTGCATACTTATTACTTAGTTTATGATATTTTTTTGTTACTAATGTCTTACATACGCTTTGAGGTTTGGTACTATCAAAATTACTATATAATTCCCGCAACATATCTTTAAATAGATAAATGTTTTCATCGTTAACATTTTCGTTTGAAAGAAAATCTTCAATTTCGATCATACTGATGTAGATATTATAATTATAAATTTATTTTCAATTTTTGCTATATTCATCAACTGTTTTTAAAATGTTATTATATGTTTCATCATAAGAATATTTAATATAAACTGGTCTCCTGGATTTATAAATTGTGAATAGTGTATTAATTATGGTTTTCGATAAAATCGTTTGTGGAATTATAATCGATGTTTCAATACAAAATTTATCTATTTTATCTGGATATGTTTTAAGTAATTCTGAATATTTTTTTAAAATATGTAATCCAGGAAAATTCACTAAAGAAATATCAACCAACATTATATATTTATAATTAACATTACTTAATGTATTTTCTATTTTTGTAAATAAACTATCCCATTCATATTTGGTTGCATCACTTTTATTAAATGTAAGAGTGATTAATTTAAAATAATTTAAATTTTTACATTCAAGATTATAAAAATTTTTATCCATATATATATTTGTTAATTATTTAGTTTAAATAGTTTTTCTTTTGCTTCTTCTAAAGTAGTAACAAATTCGTATGGTCTTACCGGTGTGTATATTAAAAATAATACTTTACTTATTGTTTGTATAAATGTTCCAAGACCAACCGCAAATGTTTTTATTAAATTTTTTTGTAAGTTTTCTTTGTTTCTTTTAAACATATTTACACAATTTAATATATATTTAGTCGGAATCATTGATGATTCGTTACTAATATCATATATCAAATAAAAACATCTATTGTTTTTAACACAATTATTAATGTAATTTTCAAGTATATCAATATTTTTATTACATTCATCATCGCAATTTTTATTAATATCTATAGGTGTAATATACATTATATCACAAAAATTAAGTTTCTCAATTTCGTATAGTAATAATTCTGTTTTGGCGTATACAACCTTTGTCATAATATATTTGTATATATTATTAATAACTATTTAAACACATAATGATAATTATATTGTAACCAAGCGTTACTTTGTACCTACAGCAATAAAGATTTATCTTTAATAAGTTGGTTCGATTCCAACACGGGGCTTCTCCGTATGGCTAATGGCTGCCACCCGACTTTTAATCGGTTAAGAAACAAGGTACATATCAATAAGTTCTGCTGGTGTAGTTGGTTATCACGTCTGCTTTACACGCAGAAGGTCAACAGTTCGAATCTGTTGCAGAACATAGTTAAGCAGCGTGGCGCAGAGGAAGCGTGCTCGGCTCATAACCGGGAGGTCACTGGATCGAAACCAGTCGCTGCTATATTATAATTATAGATTAGTATTTTATAATTATAATATGATTAAATATAAATTTATAATAATTGTTTTACCCCTTCAATAAAATTTATTTTAATAGACCACCCTAAATTTTTTAATTTTTTATTTGATATGTAATATCTTTTATCATTAAATGGTCTATCTTTGATATATTTTATCCAATCGTTTACATTTATATCGTCCCCTTTAATATTTTTTATTAATATATTTGCGATTTCTAAAACAGAATATTCCATACCTTCGTCGCAACCAATGTTATAAATCTCTCCAATTTTACCATTTAATAGAATCGTTTCAAACGCTGTGCTTGTATCATATGAATGTAAAAATGCTCTAACGCAACTATAGCGTGTCATCAAGTGCAAAAATTAGCTAGCCGTCAAAATCAGAAGTATCGAATTCCCTTTCGAACCGCTCGACGAACACCTGACGATCCACCTCCCCCAGCTGCAAGGGTTGCGCACGGCCACGGCCACCCCTCGAATTCCAAAGGTCTATGATTTTCTTTTCGGCCACTATTGAATGACCACCCCAATCTGCATTAAAACTTACCGGTATAGCATATTCTAACTTGGACGCAATCCCCGTCTCCAGCAGGGCATTCCAGAACGCAGGGGTGAAATTGTCGATGAGAGAGGGAGTGAGGAAGGGGATGGGGGCACGCGTGTTTGGTGCGAATGGGTCCAGGTCGGGGTCTATGGCCAGCTGGTTGGCGAACTGCTCAGCGGTGGGTGCCCAGCACGCGTTCCACCGCTTCAGCACCTCCGTGAAAAAGGCGGCTCGGTTGACGTCTCCTTCCTCGCCAAACGCCACGTCGGCGCCATAGGTGAGGTCCTCGTCGTCCGCCGCCGACACCGCCCAAATAAATACAATTCCTGGATAACCAATAGCGAAAGCTTGGGGTGTTTTGCGGAATTTCATATAATTCGGATTACATTCGTAATTATCTATTGTGACGACAGCGCTTGAAAAAAAACCAAAAATTCCCTCGTCCAAATTGCCTTCGCCAAACCACACGGAAGTGGTAATTTGTGACCTCAACCTCTCGACCTCCTCCAGTACGCCCTCGAAGTCGCTGACGATATCGTCGGGCGACGTGATTTTGGCGGTGCCTGCGCGCAGATCAGCGACGGCCATGCGCAGAACCAGCTCGGAATACAGCAACACCAGCAACGGCCAGGCCCCCGGTCCTGGCCCGACATCAACAACGGCGGTAGTAAAATAATTCTCGCCACTGAGCTGTTGGTGAGCTGACGCGGCTTCAAGCTTGGCAATGCTCTTCCCCGCAGCCGTCGTCTCTTCCATGATGTCTTTGAAGGTATGGTCCAATGTCCCAATATTGGCGACAACGTCGCCTAAAGTTTTTTGCAATTCTTCAAAACCGGACGCGCCGGGACACTCGAGTTCCTGACATTGTTGCAATTCTACAATATCGGTATCGTGCTCGGCTACAGCTCCTTGCAATTCACTCACATGAGATTCTGTATTTGATAAGTGTTTGTCGAAATCTTGAAGAGTACATATAAGAGACCTCACAACCGCACCGCCTATAAAACCTGAAACCCACCCACCCCCCGAATGTTTTGCATTTCTACCGATTTGTTGACCCAATGCCGTACCTGCACCTGCACCCAACGCTTTCACAATAGCGTCTCTCCGCATTTTCGCCGCATCGT
>Ga0115572_10003835_pt1 | contig 11820 bp, 8 predicted proteins | sample COGITO_mtgs_1206_FD_88681 | JGI IMG/M metagenome (GOLD analysis project Ga0115572, IMG submission 88681) | Pelagic marine microbial communities from North Sea - COGITO_mtgs_120607 | ecosystem: Environmental > Aquatic > Marine > Epipelagic | place: Germany:Helgoland, sampling site Kabeltonne... | reverse complement strand
TTATTTTCATCGCTAGCAATTTTGGCTATAAATTTAATTGGCGCAATCCCCGCAGAAGCGGTCAGCCCTGTGGTATTAAAAATATCGGTGCGGATCTGCTCAGCAATTAACGTTGCACTGCCTTTAAATGCAGTACTGTCGGTAACATCTAGGTACGCTTCATCAAGTGAAAGAGGTTCAACAAGATCAGTATAGCGGTTAAATATAGCGCGGATTTGAGTTGATACTTGTTTATAAACAGCCATTCTACCCGGCACAATAACTAAATCGGGGCAAAGCTGTTTGGCATGATAGTTAGACATAGCAGAGCGCACCCCATACTCTCTAGCAAGATAGTTAGCGGTAGAGAGCACTCCACGGCGACTGTTACCGCCAATTGCCAGCGGTACACTTGCAAGCTTGGGGTTGTCGCGCATTTCAACGGCTGCACCTACGAAACCTCGGGTATAAAAATGTAAGTAGAAACAAAAAAACAATAAACATATGAAATTATTTATTTTTTATTTCAGGCTTGCTTACATAATTTACTTACATTAAATTTATTTGAAATTTAATGCTTGTCGATAGAAAGCTTAATAATTCATCCAGTCAAGGTATTACTACAGCATCAATGCATAAGTTAATAATACAAGCTATGGTATCGTTTGGGGTCCTAATACACCTAATAACTCAGACATTTTCAAGGCTTGTGCATTTTTTTCGACTCGTTTTCTTATCTCTTGATATTCAATTGGGTCATTATCTTTTATGCAAAGTGATAAATAATGTTCAGCTAAAGCCACCGCTCTATGATTCTTCTTACTATTGAAAAACTTTATCGCTTCCTGATAAAGCTGCTTACCCCTTATATACTCATCAAGCTTGAACAGAGCCATTCCTGCCGTAGCTTGATACACGCCGAATGAATCATGTTGGCTATTGACGACTTTATTAGACAATAAGCGAAGATTAAGTTCTATATCGTTTAGGTTATTTGTTAATAGTTTTGCTACAACTAAATTATTAAGCTCACCAAATGACATGTGAGTTAATGGAATTCGCCCTTCAGATAGGCTAACAACGAACTCGGGATCATTTAACCCTACAAGACTCATATAGCCGGCATCAGCGATAGGGGCATCCGAAATTGGCTGAAAGTTGAACAGCTCTAGTAACTTATCTCTACACTCAGAAAATTTACCTTGTACATATAGTTCATTTACATTTCCTTCTACAGTCGGTGCACAATTATAGCATTCAGATTTAATGTCAAAATCATATTTGTGCCTTAACCATTTATATTGTGATATGGCATTCTCCGATGGCTCTTCCATAGCCTGCTTAAAGAGCAACTTAGCTTGTTTTTTCCGGCCATTAAGCACTTCAATAGTCCCAAGAGCAGCCGAAAGCTCTGACGAAAATGCTTTTATCCCGGTATAGTTTGATAGCAACTTCTTCGCACGACTAATGTCAATACCTTTAATATCAAAGGAATTACCTATTGCCAACGACGCACTAGTTACTAATGGCTCCTTACCGATACCACCAGTTTTGTTAAGTATCCACATTGCCTGTTCAGGGTCATTATCATGAATTAAAAATCTTGCATAAGAACGAGCTATATACGGATTGCCATCGCAAATATTCCATGCGATCGATAAACACTTGTTAGCCTTATCTCTTTTTCCAATAACAGTATAATAAAACCCAAGATCACTCCAAGTCATAAAGTCATTTGGAAAATTGTGTGTAATGTTTCTTAATCTCGAAATTATTTTCCCAACTTCTGCTGGGTTAGAGCTGTAATACTTAGCACTTTTATCAATATGCTTCAGCTTAGGCTTTATGATATCTAGAATGCCACGAGGTAAAGCGTCACTATGACTTAATAGAAACTTTAAGGCATCATTTCCATCTTTATCGTTTAAAATGTCACGAGTCATAAGCGCTGTATATATTTCAGTAGCATTAACGATGTTTTTCTCTTCAGCCCATTTATCTCGAGCTTTAATTAGAAACCTGTCATCTTTAATATTCAAACGGCTACTTACAGGTGTCGTTAACGTTGGAAACTGGAGCGCCATTGATTTTCTAGATGTGTGCCATCTTGGGATTAATTGTCGATTATCCATCAGTATGATGTTATTTGACATTACATATACCCTTTAACTTTTAATAGTATTAACAAGTTATTTATCTTACTTGTGTATCTTCTCAGGTTAGCTCTAACTGCTAAGCTACTTACCTTTGGGTTTCCACGTTTTTTGTAATTTGGATGACACATTTCTTGAACAGTATTAACTACAGAATCAGCAATTTCTTTATCAAAAACATCACAACAATGCTGGTGTAACCTGTCTAGCAATGTAAAGAATACCGTCTCATAAATTGGAATTGATTGTTCATAAGTCATTCTACTTACATAGGGTGATATTAATATCGCCTCACTTTTAAGAGCAGCTGTAATTTGAGTCCCCATTAGAGTGTGATATATCAAACTACCAACTGCATATAAATCAGCAAGGAACCTCTCCTCAAATTCAGAGATGGTGACATTCATAAGAATTTCAATTGGAGCGTAGTTGAGATCTCCTGCAAAATAATAACCACAAAATGGGGATTGACCTTCAGCGTCAATAACTCGGCCTAGGTCTGCAACTTTACTTATATTGTTTCCAAAATTAAGTATATTAGATGGCTTAATATCTTGGTGAGCTATTTTTGCTCTGTGTAACTGTTCTAGACCTAAGCAAGTGTGCTTTATGGCTCTAAAAAAACGATACCATATCGAATGAGATGAATTTAAAAAAGCTTGCCTTAAGTCACTCTCTGCTTTTTCGAATATAATGTAATAAACTTCATCTAATGGAGGCGGCTGATTCGGTATTTGTATTTCACCAGCAGACAATGGAACGACTATTTTAGTCATATTCTTGTCTTTACAAGAGTTTAAGATATGACGCTCGAATAAATACTCGCTAGTAAGTTTATTGATCGCGTTTAGACGATCTTGAGACCCAAGCTGAAATGCCCTACTTAAATCCATTGCTTTAAGGAATGCAATTGCCCCTGATGAACTCTTAACTAAATACCTAGTGCAAAAGTTCCCTCCAGAGTGTTGCTTAGATTGTATTAGTTCAAAAATCTCCCACCCACATGGAGTAGTCATTCCTAACAATTCATTAGCAGACATGCGTTATCCTTTTTATTATTAATTCCATTATATTGTTACTCCCATGACAACTACATAGTATCGTAAGATATATTTAAAAACTAATCGAAACAGGGTATTTCTTGATGTTCCTAAAAGCTTTAAGAAATCGTACACATTTTATATCGAAGTACTCATGTATCGTCCGCCTTTCATAACTAAACACTTAAATTTTATTAATCAACAAATATACTTTTTCAGGGTTAGTTAAATATACCAACACAGCCTATTCTCATAACTATATTTAATATGTAAAGTAAAAGCTTCCCTATATCGCAACAATACAAATCTCCGAGGCATTACTGCCTGCTTTTACAAACAAAGCTGGCGTGTTTTCCTCTGATATATCTTCCAGCATTAAAGCAGCTTTAGCTTGATTAAAAGACTTTTCGACTGATAAGCCAAAGCCAAGAGATGAATAAAATTGCGCTGAAAATACTTGAGCTGCGTCATCTGTGATTGATGTATTCATACCAATCGCACACTCAATATATTCAATAACGTTACTAGCTTGATTATGTGAATGACATGTATTGAAAAAAACCAATCTTAAATTTTCATTAGCTACACTCATCGCATGAACAATAGAGGCCATAGAAACAAGTTTGGTTTTCGAATTGTTGTCCATAAGCACAAGCTCATCGTTGTTACTGCCATGTCCGCTGAAGTGAACGATTGTAGGCTGAAACTCATTAATATTCTGAAGTATATCCCCAGGCCTTACAGCCCAGCATGACTCAAGTTTTATTACGTCACGATGGCGAGACTTAGCAATCATTTCTTTAATAGATCTTACTTCTTCATCTAAGCCTAACTGCCCTTGGTCTCTAGGATTTGATGCAAAGAAAAGTACAGTAATTTCTTCTGGCAGCTCATTGAGAGCATCAATAGCATTTGAATGCTCTAAAAGAGTTCTGTTTACCGTATTAAGAGCTTTAACTTGCTCATTTTGAAGTTTACTCTGCTGTTGTTGTAATTTTTTATTTCCTTTCAGTTCTTCTTTGTCTAACTTACTCTTTTCAGCTTGGAGTTCCTTATTTTTTTTAACTATTTTCTTTTCAAGCTCTACAATTTTTTTTTCTAATTTATTTATGCTTTCATGGTTTCTATTAATTTCTTTTAGCTTATTATTAATCGTTGCAGCTGATTTAGATGAATTCATCTGGCGTGTAGCGGCTTGAATTTTATTATTGAACCCTGCAATTTTTGAGTACTCTTTTGCTTTTTGCTCAGATAAACGAATAGCCTCCTCTTGCTTACGCGCAACACTTCTCCTATGTGTATCAATCATTGCCATTTCTTTGTCCTCAATACTGAACTCAGTAGACTAAAGTTCACTTATTCTTTGTAAATTAATTAAGGTTAAATGCAAAAACAGAAGCTAATAATCGAAGAAGTAAATGCACTTAGCTATATGCGTTTCTTGCTAATTACCTTGCATACAAATATTTCTGAAAACCAATAAATGTGTCGCGTATCGCAGCCGGTGAGCCAAACTCAATCGCTGCATCATTAATGGTGTTGTATTTAAGCTCTACTAGGCTACGCATTTTTTTTGGTGCGAGTTCTTGCACGCCGTCTTCAATGTATTTACTTAATATAAAGTTAATAAACTCTTGTTGTTTATAATCGCTAAACGCTGAGTTTATTTTAGGTTTAGCTTGTTGAGCTCGCTCGGTGCGTGTTTGCGCTTCTGCGGCATAGGCTACGTACGATAGAACATCGTATACGTCGCTATCTTGTGCATCAATTACGGCTTTCATGCTGTCGAGTTTTTCGCTATCGTAACCCGCTTCGGTTAAGTCTTCTAATAGCTTTTCGCGAGTAGTTGGGTCGCTCCAGATTTCGCGTAGTTGGTCTTCGTTTTCAAAAAAGCGCGGTAGGTCATCAAACATACGTTCAACAAACTCTTTAGCTGTGATGGGCTTACCTTCTGCACTCCAGTACATTGCTGAGGAAATATGCTTAATTTGCCGTGTACGACCGTCTGAGAGCTTTATTTCGAGCTTTTCGCATACACATGGTCTTTCGCCGCATTTTTCACAGCCTTCTGGCTCCGGCTTTTCGCAAACACATGGTTTTTGTTCACACACCTTACACTGTTTCTTCTCACCAGCACCATCGCCGCCAGTGTCTTCACATTGGCATGGGGTTGTGCCGCACTCTGGGCATACTTCGCTGGGTATTGGCTCACCATCCCAAGCTGGGTCAGCAAAGTTATGGTGCGCTTTTACGAAGTCGTAAATGGTAAAGTAGTCTTTGCCATCGTATGTGCGGGTGCCTCGGCCTATGATCTGCTTAAACTCAATCATATTATTACAAGGGCGCATGAGCACAATATTGCGTACGTTACGCGCATCAACGCCGGTAGAGAGTTTGCGTGATGTAGTTAAAATTGTCGGAATGGTTTTTTCGTTATCACAAAAGGTTTTTAAGTCGTTTTCACCGGCTACACCATCGTTAGCGGTAACACGAACACAATAGTTAGTGTTGGTAGTCCAGCCTTTTTTTACTGCGTACTGATTAATAAAATCGCGTACCATACCGGCATGAACTTGTGTTGCACAAAACACGATGGTTTTTTCTTTAGGATTAAAGCGATCCATCCAATAGTGTACACGGCGCTCTTCGCGCTGAGGTATGGTAATAATGCGGTTAAAGTCACCTTCTTTATACAGTTTACCAGGCTCAGGATCGCCTTTTACAACAACACCATCCCCCTCTATGTACTTGTACTCATCCATAGTGCCAACAATCGGTAACACTTTAAATGGCGTTAAAAAGCCATCGTTAATGCCTTCTTTTAGAGTATAGCTGTAAACAGGCTCGCCAAAGTAACCATAGGTGTCGGCATTATCGGTGCGTTTGGGTGTTGCGGTTAAGCCTAGCTGAACTGCTGGTTCAAAGTGTTTAAGAATATCACGCCAAGCACTTTCATCATTTGCGCCACCACGGTGACATTCATCAATAATAATTAAATCAAAAAAATCAGCTGGGTATTGCTCGTAATACGGGTTTTCTGCCTTTTTGACTGGCGAATTTTCATCTTCTTCTGTTGTGGCTTCTTTTAATTCGGTTTTAGGCCCACACATTAGCGTATGAAAAATTGTAAAAAACACACTGGCATTTTTAGGAACACCGCCTCGTTTACGAATATCTTCAGGGGTAATACGTACAATGGCGTCTTCACCAAATGAGCCAAAATCGTTAAACGCCTGATTGGCTAAAATATTACGGTCGGCCAAAAACAAAATACGCGGGCGCTTTTTCGCAAGGCTTATATCTTTCTGCGCGGTTAAACTCCAACGGGTTTGAAATAACTTCCATGCGGTTTGAAAGCCAATACAGGTTTTACCCGTACCGGTAGCAAGCGTTAACAGAATTCGTGGTTCGCCGTGAGCAATGGCTTCAAGGGCGTTGTGAATGGCATTTTCTTGATAATAACGCGGTGCCCAATCGCCTTTGGCTTCAAAGGGAATGGTAGAAAACGCATCACGCCAAGCTGTCGTATAATCCGCTTCTGGCGTATTGCCTTTTTGCTCAAAGGTTAAATCCCAAAGCGCTTGCGGTGATAGGTATCCATCTACCAGCTTCTCAACGCCGGTGAACATATCAATTTGGTAAATTTCATGGCCGTTAGTGGCATAAGCAATACGGCATTGCAGACGCTTTGCGTAGTCTTTCGCTTGGCGTACACCTTCACTGTAAGTCAGACTTTCTTTTTTGGCTTCTACTGCTGCAAGCTTACGGCCTTTGTACACCAACACATAATCACATGGGACTTTATTAGCGCGTTTGCCACCGGCCATAATTTGGCCTGGGCAGATAAGTTCGCGGCGAATAAAGCTGTTATCAACTTCACCCCAACCGGCAGCAACTAACTTAGGATCAATTAAATCCGCTCTAGTGTCGGCTTCGTTACGCGTCCTTGCTTGTGACATTAGGCCACCGCTCCTTTGTTTTCATCAACCTCAAGAGTTTTCGTTAACTCACCTGAGAAGGCTTTTTGTAGGATGGATTTTTTGAGTTCGTCTAACTGAAGAGCTTTTACTTTATATATTTGTTCAAGTCTCAAAGACTCTTCTTTCAAATTGAATAACTTTAGAGCAATCTCTTTTTGTTCATTTAAATCACTAGGTAGCCAGATAGGTATCACCTGCATTTTTTTAGGCGATGTATGCCTTACTTTAAGACCTGTGGCAGTCTCTTGTACCTTAGATCTAAAATATTTTGTATTAAACAAGTGAAATAAGAACTCCATACTCAGATTATTCCTAAATTTGTTTGTAAGCTCTACAAGGCCTAATCGCTGGTTATGTAAGAAAGTATTACCTTTTGGAACCAAAGCTGGGGAGCCTAACAAGCCAACGGCTTGTTCAGTCATTGCGACTAGAAGGTCCCCTTTTGATAGCAAAAACTCACTAGGAAAAGTGCCATCGTAATATTTTTGCTTCTCGCCTCGATCACGGTATCCGCCTTCTTCAAAAAAATTTCCTGGTGTTAATAATACATACCCTTTGTCCTGGGTAAAGAACTCGCTTTTAAAAGCAAAGCCATGTTTAAAAGTGCAAACATCACCTAAAAGGTGTTCTTCCCACCCCTCACCATGCTGGCTAAATACTTGCTGCAAGTAGCTTTCAAACAGTTCGCGGGCGTTTTTGAGGTTTTGCTCGGTCTTGGCGCGGGCTTGTTCAATGTCGGCAAAGGCTTGATCGAGAATAGCGACGATACGTTTTTGTTTAAGGATGGAGGGGAATGGAATTTTCATTCCCTTTATTTGCTCAGTACTAAGGTTTGGCTGTGCTGCCCCAGCTGAAATTTCTAAGTGCTTTTCTACTTGCGTAGATAAATAATAATATAGGTATTGCTTATCTAATTTTTTACTAGGAACAAACTTACCAACACGCTGATTCAGAAGAAAATCAATGCCTGTATTATTTATACCTATTTTCCCAGTTGTTGCCCCAGACATCGCTATCAATAGATCGCCTTCTACAACTCGGTAACGATCTAAGTTTTCTTTATATGAACTTGGATCTGTGTAAGCAATTCGCTTTAAAGCAATAGAGCCACTTTGGATATTAGATATGCGTAGAATTGGTACACCATTATCAGTGAACAACTTGCTTTTAAATGCAAATCCATTTTGAAAACCACAAATATTACCAAGCTTTACAACCGGCCATTCCATCACAACAACTCCTGAATCTTACCAAGAATCGCTTCGCTCTCTTTATCCAACGCGATGATTTCTTCGATAATGGCTTGCGGTTCACGCAGTGGGGCTTCTTCTGCTTGATTCGGGTTTTTTACAGATAAATCCCATGACATCTCATCAAGTTCAGTCGTTGCCAATGACCAAGACTTAGCACTATCTGCAAAGCCTTTTTGTAACTCGATAAATTCTTTTAAGTCGTTGTCGTTGAGCGGGTTGGTTTTACCCAGGCTGCGGCCAGGGTCTAGCTGATAGAACCAAGTTTTCTGTGTTGGTTCGCCTTTGGTGAAAAACAACACCACGGTTTTTACACCAGCGCCTAAAAAGGTTTTTGCTGGGCAATCAAGTACGGTGTGTAAGTTGCAGTTTTCTAATAGCTCTTTACGCAAGGCAATGGCTGCGTTATCGGTATTCGATAAGAAAGTGTTTTTAATCACAATGGCCGCACGGCCACCGGCCTTGAGCATTTTGATAAAGTGCTGCAAAAACAAGAAAGCGGTTTCACCGGTTTTAATCGGGAAGTTTTGCTGAACTTCTTTACGTTCTTTGCCGCCAAATGGAGGGTTAGCCAATACAATGTCGCGCTGGTTGCTTGGGGTAATGTCTTGTAGGTTTTCGCCCAGCGTATTGGTGTGGATAACGTTAGGCGCTTCAATGCCATGCAAAATCATGTTCATGATGGCGATAACGTACGCTAAAGACTTTTTCTCTTTAGCGTAAAAGGTGTTTTCTTGCAGGATTTTTAAGTCGCTGGTTGAAAGCTGCTTTTTGCTGGCGCCACCTTGGCGTAAGTAGTCATAGGCTTCACACAAGAAGCCTGCCGAGCCTGCGGCACCATCGTATATGGTTTCGCCTATTTGTGGCTGTAATACGTCTATCATGGCACGAATTAATGGGCGTGGTGTGTAGTATTCGCCCCCGTTACGACCAGCATTACCCATGTTTTTAATTTTTACTTCGTACAGATGTGAAAGCTCATGCTTTTCCTCTTGCGAACGAAAGCGCAGCTCATCCACTTTCTCTAACGCATCACGCAGTGAATAACCGCTTTGAATTTTGTTTTTGATCTCGCTAAAGATTTCACCGATTTTATATTCAATGGTATCTGGGCGCTCTGCACGAAGCTTAAAGCCTTTAAGATAGGGGAAAAGCTCGCCATCAACAAAATCCATTAAGTCGCTGCCGGTTAAGGCGTTATCGTGATCAAACTCACCATTAGCAGTTTTAGGCGCAGCCCACGAACTCCAGCGGTACTTTTCTTCAATAATGTATTGGTATTCTTCTGCCATCAATTCAGCTTCTTGAGACTTAGTAAACTCTAAGTCATCAAGGTATTTTAAAAATAACATCCACGATGATTGCTCGGTGTAGTCTAATTCGCTAGAGCAGCCTGCGTCTTTGTGAAAAATATCGTCGATGTTTTTAAAGGTTTGTTCGAACATGTAAATTAAGTCCTTGTTAGCCGGTGAGTTTAAGATGATTTTTTTACTTAAAGCAACTCACTCGCTTATTTATATTCCTGAGGTAATAGTGATTAATATACCCTAATTAATTAAAAACTTAATAATATATTAGTACCAAGTAGTTTTTGGTTAATCTAGGTCAATTTTATACTTTTGCCTTGCCGGTAGTATCTCATCAAACTCGCAATTTAATGCGTTTACTAATTTATATAAGGTTTCGAGTTTAATATTAACATTGCCTCTTTCCATTTTTCCGTAATTACCGCGCTCTATACCGACATAAGCGGCAAAACCTTCTTGCGAATAGCCTGCTTCTTTGCGTTTTTCTCGTAGCTTTTCGCCAAAATGTTTAACTAAATCACTCACCTGATTTTCCTCAAGGCAAAATGATTAGATTTTCATGTTGAGGGCTTAACTACCACGCCCTATAATACCCATTATTATAAGAAGTTTATTAGGATTTACTTTGAAATTTGACCCTCTCGTAGCTCAAATTATTGTTGCACCAAATTTTGATAACTTTACAACAAGTGATGTACGCTCGGCATACCTAGCATTAAAAAGTGATTCTTCTTTAGTACCTACAGCAGTTAGGCGAAGTATATATGCCGAATTGATCAAGCTTGTTAAAAAAGGCTGGCTGAAAAAAGTAGTATCAAATAAAAAAGGATTTACGCGATTCAATAAAACTGAGAGCTTTAACGTTGAGACAATTACTCACTTAGCTAGTGCCATACCTATTGCAACTACAGAAAAGGCGGATGATAAATACGCGCTGTTACTTAGTAAGTTAAATCATTACAAAGCCGAGCTATTATTGAATATGGGTGAATCTGAGGCATATAAAGAGCTTTATTTGGAGTCACCCGAATTAGTAGATGAACTTCAGCCACAATATAACAAAGCCAGAGACAACAACACCAGAATACTTGGCAAAATTAGAGCAATTGAAGGCTTACTGAAGCAAAATGAAGCATTAGAGAAAATATGAAACTAAGACTATGGCAAGCCGAATGTATTAATTTAGCGCTTGCACAATATCAGAATGGAGATAGCCACTTTTTAGCCCTAGCAACTCCTGGGGCGGGTAAAACTTTGATGGCTTCAGAATTAGCTAACCAGTTATTAAAAAGCAATATGGTCGATTTAATCATTTGTTTTTCACCGTCGTCTATTGTTTCCCAAGACTTTAAGGAAAGCTTACAGCTAAAAACGAATGAACGATTTGATGGGTTTATTGGCGCTAAAGGTAGAGCTTTAACCTATCAAAACTTACAGTATTTAGATGTTCACTTTTGGCAGTTATTTGAGCGATACCGTGTTTTTGTGATATTTGATGAGATTCATCATTGTGCTGGCTCTAATATTGACAATGCTAATGCATGGGGCGAGCAGATAATACTTAATATTCAAAATAAAGCACAGTACACATTAGCCTTAACAGGCACTCCCTGGCGCTCTGACGCTGCTCCTATTGTTCTTTCATCGTATCAACAGCCTAACAATAAAATAACGTGTGACTACGTTTACGGGCTTTCTGAGGCTATTGGAGATAATGTTTGTCGGGTTCCACAAATAGTAGCTGTTGATAATAGCCGCATTACAGTTGTAGATGACGCTGACACCAAAACATTTAACTGCTTTAAAGCGTTATTAAACGACTCTGGTGTTTCTTATCAAGAAATTATTGAAAATGAAGCGGTAATAAAATACATGATTTCTTCTGCTCAAAAAAAGCTGGCTTCTATTAGATTGAAAAACCCCGATGCAGCGGGGTTAATTGTTGCATCGTCTGTTGAGCATGCCCATCAAATCTCTATGTTAATGCGAACTCACTTTGACGAGGGTAGCACTGTTGTAACCTATCGAGAAAATGAACCTACAAGTATTATTCAGCAGTTTAGGTATGCACAAACTAAGTGGATTATTTCTGTTGGTATGATTAGCGAAGG
>Ga0115572_10003830_pt1 | contig 11827 bp, 8 predicted proteins | sample COGITO_mtgs_1206_FD_88681 | JGI IMG/M metagenome (GOLD analysis project Ga0115572, IMG submission 88681) | Pelagic marine microbial communities from North Sea - COGITO_mtgs_120607 | ecosystem: Environmental > Aquatic > Marine > Epipelagic | place: Germany:Helgoland, sampling site Kabeltonne... | reverse complement strand
TAAACGTTTCCCATTGTGTCCAAGGTTCACACATTGTTTGCGCAATACTAGGTGTTGATAACAATAAAAAAGCCAATAATGAATAAATCTTAATGTACGTATTTTTCATTATTCGTCTCCTTCAGATAAACGTTTTTGAGTTAATACACCGAGCAAGCGCCAAAGTAAAAATGAGATAAGCAACAATATTAATATAGATAAAAAGGCCAAAATAAATGGATGATCAGAGAAGTGGAACCAAATTAGTGTATGAATAGGTATTTGACCAATATAATAAAGGTCGTCAGTACTTATTGTTTTAATCCCTTTGTTACTAATTACTGTTGCACTGCCTTTGATTTGCGCCGTAGTGCTGTCGTTAATCAAAGAGTTACTTAGCAGTTTATAAGCACTATTTGTCGTTGCAATCATTGATACGACAGAGCGATCTGAATTAAACGGTGATTGATACCCCGCGATAATACCAAGCTTACCAGTGCTGTTAATACTTACATTAATTTTTTCAGGTTTATTATCATGATAAGCACCGTTATAAATTGCTTGATTAATAATACGCTGGTTATTTTTTAATAGCACACTGATTGCAGTGTCTTTTGGCAATTCAGAATTAAGCGCGTCAGGTTTACCAATAATAAGGATATCTTTATCTGCTAAATCCAGCTCACTTGTTGGAAATGCGATGTTTAAGCGGTGCGCAGGATAACCTGTAATTTGACCTAAGTGGCCGGTAAAGTTAAGCAATAACTCAATTGCTTGAGCTGAACTATTTGGCTCAATGATAAGGGTTGTTTGATGCAAGTCTGCGTACTTGGTAAATGGAAAACCACTGTTTGCAAATACGTTTAGGTTAGGCAAAGCAATGTAATGGTGAAAATCACTCACGTCTATACTAGAGCTGCCATCAATAACCCCATATTCACCACCTGCGGGCACGGCACTACATTTTCCGGCTTTAACAACACCAAATTTAAAGTCATATGTTAGTTGGTTCTTTTTACTCAGATCTAACCCTGTTAATTCAAAATCACGTTGCGCGTGAACCATGTTGTTATTACTTAGCAATGGCATAAAGCTATTCGATTCGACCATTTCTGAACTGTCAGTAGCTAATACGAAACCGTTAATAAACTTACCATTGATAAGCATATTTAAACGTGAAAGTAATGCATCATCTGCGGGGGCATTACGGTAATGTAAGTCAATAGGTATGCCTTCTTTACGCCATGTAAATAAATCAGGGGCAAAACGAACATCTAAATTTACAGGACGCCCTTGTACACCTTGAGATTGCAACTGGTTTGGGTATTCAACAAACTCTTCAAACGCAACGGGTCTATCAGAGCGTACCCATCGAGGTGCGTCGTAGGCTTTTCTTAACGGTAAATGATTAATGCTATTTACGCTTGCGGTGCGCCCTGTCATGACTTTATGACCGAATGCTAAACCAAGAGCGGCCTCTTTTAATTGACTGGTGTCTTTTCCTAAAATGAGCAGCACTTTTGCATATCGATTAACTGGGCTTGAAATAATCTCAATGGTTGGCTTAGTTACATCAGGGTAGTCGAGTAAAAAATCAGGTTTATTATCATTTGTTGCAAAGACAACGCTGTGCTGAGTTGGTGTTTTATTAAATTCGACAGGAAAGCTTGCTTTGCGCCAATCAGCGAGCGATGCAAACCAGCTTGATAATGTTGCGGCTGCTTCTAATGTGTTTTTGTCTGTTTTAGATGTAAAAATGAATGGCAGCGTGAGTTGTGTGTAATCTCGCTCATCAAAAAATGGAGCTGGAAGATACTCAAGTAAGCTCTCTAGGGCAAGTGCTTGTTGGTCTATAGTGATAGAGCTGTTTTGGCTGAGCTCTGTCCAAATTGTCTTACTGAAATCATCTTGGCAAATTAAGTCATAATAGCCAACCAACTCAAAGCGAACTTGGTTGAAGTCTTTGATGAATTTAGGGTTGAGTTCAAGGCTATGAGTGGCCAATGATTCTATTTTTTTATTGTGGTCATTAATTGGCATAACCGTGATCAGGTTATCGTTAAAATAAATTTTTAAATGCGAAACTCGGCTTATTAATGCTGGAGAATGGCTATATGAAAAATTAAGCGTTAGCTTTTTACCAATTTTGTCTAATCGGTTTGTAAAATCAACAGCTGTTGTGTTGTTTATACCGTCTAGTTTGTATTTATTAACCCCCAAACGTTTAAAGCTGAGCGTCAAGCTTTGCGTTGGTGCTTGCTCTGGGTATCCCGCATCAAAAATACTTTTATCTGCAAGAGGCTCTGATGCGGCTGCAAACAAAGAACTGCACAATGCTAATATTAGAAAAACAGGTTTAAATATATATTTAGTCATATTGGTTATAATACTTTATTGGTTTTTTCGGTAATAACGACACTACAAAGTTAATTATGTTTGCCATTAAAATTATAAATGGTTTAAATTGACTTGGCGCATGATAAATCAAATTGGTAAAACCTCGTAAGCTGGTAATAAAAACATGTTTAAAGCTGTATGAGGGTCTATCGTGTTTAAAGTTTTCTTGCCAATCTATCCATGCATCAGCTCTTGAGAAAGTACATTGGATAAATGCTTTTTGTTTAGCTAAATCAAGGTCTCGCAAGGTTAAGCCAATTTGGTTTTTTCGGGTGTTGCAAATATAAGTTGGAAATGAAAATTGTTTTTTGCCGCGACTCATTAACAACTCAACTTTATCATTTTCACGGCAAGGGTGCTCACTGATGGTTTCAATGCCCACACCACTGTCAGAGTAATCTGTAATTTTAACCTTAATTGTACGGCCATTCTCTAATCTGATAGCAGCAGGAAAATTAGCTTTTATTCGATGAGAACTACGTACTTGTTTTGCTTCTGCAGCAACTGCAACTGCCGCCCCTAAAATGATGATGTTGTAGCTAACCCAAATCATGCTAATAAGTAATACGCCTATTTGTGATACATCACCAAAAAGTAAGCGAAAAACAGCGTAACACATGCCAACTACATTAATTAATAATAGCACGATATAGGGCTTGGATATCAGCCAGTCATAACGGGCGGTATCGTTTAAGCCGCCTTTTTCAGTCACATTAAACTTTCCTTTATTAGGGTTTATTAACGCCACGGTAGTCGGTTTTAATATATACCAGGCTAAAACAGACTCATAAACTTCTCCCCAGAAGGAGTACCGGTATTTTCCTTGAACTCTGGAGTTGGTTATTTTGACTTGCATTAAAGTGGGTACTATGTATAAAAATATAGCAATAAAAGGCGCATAAATAATATATGCATTGAAGTATATTAATGCCAGAGGGGCTGTTAAAAATACAATGCGAGGAATACCTGATAAAAAGTGAAGCATCGCATTTATGTAGCATAAACGTTGAACTAAACTGAGGCCTTTTCCGAGTAGTGGGTTATCAAGCCTAAAGATTTGCGCCATGCCTCTGGCCCATCTTATACGTTGGCCAACATGCGCTGATAAACTATCAGTAGCCAGTCCAGCAGCCTGTGGAATGTTAATATAGGCTGTTTTGTAACCTTCACGCTGCATTCGCAGAGCGGTATGAGCATCTTCGGTAACAGTTTCTACTGCAAAGCCACCAATATCGTCAAGTGCTTTACGTTTTAGAACGGCGCACGAGCCGCAAAAAAAAGTGGCATCCCACATGTCATTACCGTCTTGAATCAAACCATAAAACAACATGTTTTCATTTGGTATTTTTCGATGGTTATCAAGATTTCTTTCAAATGGGTCTGCGGAGAAAAAGTGATGGGGCGTTTGTACTAAACACACTTTTTCATCATTCATAAATTGACCCATAGTCATTTGTAAAAATGAACGGGCGGGTATATGGTCACAGTCAAAAATAGCAATATACTCACCATCGGTGTATTTCATTGCGTGATTCATATTGCCTGCTTTGGCGTGGCTGTTATCAGGTCTGTCTAAGTAACCAACACCTATTTCTTTTGCTAACTCTGCAAATTCAGGGCGTTTACCATCATCTAAAATATAAATGTTTAGTTTATCTGCTGGCCAGTCAATGCTTTGAGCTGCAATTGCGGTAGGTTTTACCACGCTTAAAGGCTCATTATAAGTTGGAATATAAACATCCACAGTCGGCCACTTAGATGTGTCACTGTCCATCGGGATTGGCTTGCGTTGTAGTGGGTTTATTGTTTGGAAAAAACCTAAAATGAGTACGAGCCACGCGTACGTTTCAGCCAGTAATAGTCCCATACCTAAAGCAAGCGCTACGGGGTCTCCCCAATTAAGTGTATCAGTGAAACGCCACCATAAATAACGCGTTGAGGTAGTAACAGAAAGCGTGATCATAGTGATCGTAGCAATTTGCCCTTCAACGCGCCTTAGAGAATAGGCAACAATTAATATCAAACTAATGTAGATGGCTTGTGCTTCTAGGCTAAATGGCACCGTAATAAACACGAATACTGCAAAGGCAATCACAAAATACAAGGCGATTTTTAAAAATTTACTATTCCAAATAGTCGCTTTTCTTACGCGTTGATATGATTTGCTTTTACTTCCTATTCTAAGGCGCAGCCATAATCTCTTGCATTTACGTGTGAGCTTTCTGTCCACAAAGGCAAGCAGTGTAAATATTCTACTAAATAGTCTGGTGCTAGTTTTTATAACTGTTTCAGTAGGTTGATGTTTAGTAGAGACCTTAAATATTGCTAAATAGAGACTTTGTAGTAACACCCTAATTATATTTGCTGGTGTTGATATTGGCTCAGACACATGCGGGTATAAGTGTCTTAATTTAATTTTTATGCGTTTTTTATTGTTATTGTCTAGTTTGATGAATAACGAAATGAATAATAAGACGAATGGCATCAAAATAGCACCAATAGCGCTGACTTTATGGTGATTAAAATAACTATGAAATTTAAAAAAAATAAAGCGGACTATTTTTTTTGTAAAAAACACACTTAAAATCAATGCAAATAGTCGTTCGGCCACGCTTTTTTTGTCACTGTGCTTAATCATTATCTGCCGCTCTAGTAACTAGCCAACTGGCAAGCGTTTCAAAATCATCATAAGCAACACTATAAGGCGCGCAATTCACAGCCACATTTCTAAAAGCGGTGGACTCTTTAATTACTTCATCTTTATTAATGTGAACAGGTGCTAGCAAGGGGGTTTCAGATTGCCATATTTGAAGTAAATCAGATTCGAGCTCACTGGCTGAATTATAGTTATTTATTAAAAAGTAATGTTGCCATTTTTTCGAAGATTGATTCAATTGAAGTAAACGCCTGTAAATAAGGCTGTGGCAAATTGCATCACAATTAATAACTTCTAAAACAATATCATGGGATGATAAGTCATAATCTTGTAAATCTTGGTGTGCAGGACAGTCAAACAAAAGCCAAGCGTTGTCATTTACTTGCAGTTGCTGAGCAGATTCAATCGTTTTTTGTGTACGCTGTGTGCTGGCAGATAATGTGCCAAAGGGTAAGAATATAACGCCGTCATCATCTATGTGAAATTCATCCAGGGCGCTTTCAAACGAAAGGTAATTACTCCAGCCAGAAGTATGTTCCCACGATAACCCAAAATGAAGGCCCAAATCACTTTTAGGGTCGAGATCGATTGCGATGACGTCTTCATCAGACTTTCTTAGCGCACAGGCGAGGTTAGCAACAATAGAAGTTGTACCCGTACCGCCTTTTATTCCTTTGAGAAACACTTTTTTCATATGTGGTAAGCGACTATTTCGTATTCATGTTTATATCGAACATTTCGCAAGAACGAGACACATCACTCAATAAAGGATACTTTTCAATTATTTGGTTATTCTTTTGCACATCAACAATTTCAATATAAGATGAAGTCTTACCACCAAATCGGCTTAATAAATTATCAATATCATATTGTGTGAGGATATTTGACTTTTTTACTGAAAACTCATTCATTAAGACTATCTCTTGTAAATAAAACGCTATTAATTATGTTTCGATGTGGACTTAGTTAACATTATATATAGAATGTTGGACAAAACTAGCTAAAAGTATTAATTATAGGATATGAAGTGCCTAATTTCGATATAGAGGGGCTCCCAAGCTCATTTACAACGCTTAAAAACAGTGCAACGTATATATTTATATCCCCTCTTGATAATCAAGTAATAGAGTTCGCTTTACAGGCTATCTCAAGCACTTCATCGGCACACCTATTTATTTTATCATCGCAAATCGAATTGTTTTATGAGTCGCGTTACTCACTTAATTTAAATGCTTTACATGAAAAAGGCCAAGTACACTCATTTTCTTTTGACTATGCGTTGGCACAAAAAAAGAAGCTTAACTTTACTAATCACCTACTTAATGAACTAAAAGTGTACGATGAGCTTATTGGTTCTACAGTTGTTCTTCATATTCATACTGACCTATTTACGCGTCATTCACAGGCGCAATTAGCTGAACGGCTGAAGCATTACGAAAAGTTTGCAAAAAAATACCAATTGACATTTATTTTCATTATTACCGGAATTGAAGTTGCACAAGTGCGCAGAGATGTGCAAGTACTTAATAAGCACTTTGATGGCATTGTTTACATTTCAAATGATGCTGCTGTGCGAACCCTTGAGTATGATTATTGGAGTTATAATGAAGGTGTTAAGGCAGGGGAGTCTGTTCAACTAGAGGCATATGGAAATCGGTTTAAAGCGGTCAATAAAAGCGAGTTGAGCGAACAAAACCCTCATCAAAACTTTGATGAAGATGATGTATGGTTAGTTAAAACAGCCGTACCAGAGGGGACTAAATTACCGGTGTTTTATAAAACTGTTGCTGATAATGAAGCACTTTTTAAGCACGGTAATAAGGTAAAAGCGGCTACATTAGTATTCGCTGTAACCCGTTACACAGATTTAGCAACCTTAGCTAGCCAGTGTTTTTCGTTAAGAAATCACTGTGGTAAGAAGTTAAAATTGGTAGTGCAGAACGTAGATGGTATTATTCGACACCAAGATGAATGTTTATTTTTAACCTTGGGCGTGAACCTTATTCTATATAGTTTTTCAGAGCCTTCACGTTTGCTTTCACAGATTCAGTCAATACAAGGTTTTCAGTTCTCAAGACCTTTGCCTAGCAATATTGAAGAGGTTTTAAAATACTCCGAAAGCTCGCTCGCAAAAGGCTTTTTACCGCTCAATGAGTTTGCAAAACAGGTATTGAATTACAGTGACTCCGCTTCAAATATGGGTGTAAGTGGTGTGTTAGTAGTAATGCGACTATTACCTCGCATTGAAGCGATACATCCTTTGCAGCTGTTTCATGTAAAGCGAGAAGGGGATGTGTTTAGTACTGTTGATGACCAAGTTTACTTATACTTGCATGCTTGTCGTGAACACGATGTTGAAAATGCGATTAAACATTTGTTTAGGCTAAAAGTAGCTGATTTTTTTGATTCAAAAATTGTGATCGCCGATCACTTTTTTATTCAGCAAGAGTGTAGGCGCTTAAAAAATAAGTATGAGGGTGTGCAAGTGCCAGATTACACACTGCAATTACAGGATAATACACGGCATATATTTGATAAACGGCCTACTAATACTGCAAATGAGAAAGTTGATTCACCAGAATTTAGAAAAGTAACTCGCCCTTTTGCAACACCTTGTTTGATGAGCTTAAAGGATTCGTTGAAATGAATTTAAATCAGTTTTTTATTACTTTTTTGATTGCCCTAATTGTTGGCGTTATTTTAAGTAATATCGCAAAAGTAATCTTTGTGCATTTTATGAAGTTTTATCGAAAGTTAACATTCAGACATGTATTACTTAAGCCTTATGCACCAAGTATTAAAAAGAAGGATAAAATGTGAAGATAACAGGTTTAGGTATTTGGAATGTTTATTTTTTAATTAAAATTGCTTTGTTTGCCCGTGGCGATATTTCATTTCATTTTATAGAGAATTTAGCGTTTTTTGCCTTTTTAACACTATCATTTAATCATTCATTACTACAGCGCGGTAAGCATGTTTTAGCGGGAGTACTTGCTGTTGTATTATTTTATTATGATTCATGGTTACCGCCTATTTCGCGTTTGTTAAAGCAGGTTGGTAATGTACAAGATTTTAGTTTGGACTACTTTATTGAAATAAGTGCACGGGTAGTGAGCTTGGAGTTATTTTTAAGCCTATTTGTTGTTTGTGTTTTCTATCGATATACTCATCAATGGTTACGTTATACCACGCTTTCGTTAGTCGGGTTTGGCTATGCTTTTTGGCTAGCTTCAGCGAGCGTTGATGTAGAAGCCGTTTTACCTCAAGTATCACAAAAACAATTCAGAGCCCCCTCTAAAGAGGTGGTAGATGTCAGTGAGTCGCTTCCTCCTCAACAACAGCTTACACGTTTCTATCAAGAGCAAAGTCAATTAACTAGTGCATTTCCTGAGCAATTACCAGAAAACCCTTTCGATGTATTAATCCTTAATGTGTGCTCTTTATCCACTGCAGATTTAAATGCCATCGATGTAGACCCGCGCGAACTATTTAGTAACTTTGATGTATTGTTTAGTGATTTTAACTCAGCCACATCTTACAGTGGTCCTGCTGCGATTCGGTTATTGCGAGCAAGCTGTGGGCAAACCAGTCAACCACAACTTTTTGAACCAGTGCCAAAACAGTGTTACTTGTTTGAAAATTTAGCCGAGCTTGGTTTTGATACCTCTGTTGCCATGAACCACGATGGTCACTTTGATGACTTTAAAGGGTTAATTAACTCATATGGTGGCATAAATATCCCGAAATTGAACTTTGCGAATTATTCACCCTTTCAATTTGGCTTCGATGGCAAGCCAATATATTCAGATCAAGAAGTATTGACTAATTGGCTTTCCTCGCAACCAGAAAGTAATACACCTCGTGCACTTTATTACAATACGATTAGTTTACATGATGGTAATCAAATCGCAGGTTATGACCGCATGAGCAGCCCAAAAAGCTACCCTATAAGACAAAAGCAACTGTTTAGTGATATTAGTCAGTTTATTGATAAACTTGAAGACGCCAAGCGTAATACCTTATTAGTGCTTGTGCCAGAGCATGGAGCAGCTCTTGAGGGGGATAAGGTTCAATTTTCAGGGTTACGAGAAATACCAAGCCCTAAGATAGTTTCGGTTCCTAGTGCGATTAAGTTTATTGGTCCTAACATAACCCACTCGGGGTTAATCGAAGTCAGTGAGTCAACGAGCTATTTTGCTCTATCTGAAATCATCAGCCGCGCACTGAAAGCCAATGTTTTTTCAGGTAATACATCAATTGGTTCACTACTTGACGATTTACCACGAGCACCTAAAGTAGCTGAGAATGAAGACACTATAATGATGTATATCAATGAGCGCCCGCATATTCAGCTCGATGGTGGAGAGTGGACTGTCTATCCGCAAGACTAATAATTAGAGCGCGCTCTGATTCCACATGTTTTTATTAAGCAATAAATGCTAAATCATTCAGTGGTGGCTACGTAAAATAGCTACCACTGATTTATATTATTTTATGAGTAATATGATGCTAATGCTTCAGCGCTAATTAATCGTCCAAAAATCTTTACGATATACTATCCTCATTCGCTTTGTTCGCGTATTATTCGCGGAATATTGGTTTTCTCTTTTTGAGGGTGAAATGCGTTTAGATATACACTGTGCAGACCGGATTGGTATTGCTCAAGAAATACTTAATATTTTAGTTAACTACCAAGTTGACTTAAAAGGTATTGAGGTTGATTCAGTTAACTGTCGTATGTATGTAAGTTTTCCGCCCATTGAATTTGAACAATTTCAAAAAATCATGCCCTCTATTCGTTTGATTGACGGCGTTATGGATGTTCGAACAACTGCATTCTTACCTTCTGAGCGTGAACATAACGAGTTGAATACGCTTTTAAGAGCCTTACCTGACGGTATAATTTCAATTGACGCCAAAGGCTGGGTTAGACTTTGCAATGACGCTGCATGCAAAGATTTACAATTAACAGAGAAAGAAGTTATTGGCTCAAATATTAATAACTTACTTAAAGGGTTTAATTTTACTCGTTGGCTAGAAAGTAAAGAAGTGCTTGGCCAAACAACGCGCGTTGAAGTTGCTGGTGAAGATTTTATTGCCGATATCTTACCAATTTCAGTTCCGCAAGGTGCTGAAGGCGATGTGCTTGCAGGCGCAGTAATAAACATAAAATCTCAAAGTCGTTTAGGCCAGCAAGTCAGTGCGTTTAGACGTTATGGTCAAGAGAGTTTTGCAACTATCCATAACTTTAGTACAGCAATGCGCAGAGTTGTGCGAGAAGCCCGCAAAATGGCGCAGCTTGAAGCTCCTATATTAATCACAGGTGAAACGGGCACAGGTAAAGAGTTGTTAGCCCGTGCATGTCATTACGCTTCAAACCGTTCAGTAAAACCGTTTATTGCATTGTCGTGTGCGTCTTTGCCTGATGATGTTGCAGAGTCAGAGCTCTTTGGGTATGCAGGCTATGAAGAAAATGCCGCTCCTAAACGTGGAGTATTAGAGCAGGCAGACGGCGGCACTGTGTTTTTAGATGAAGTTGGGGAAATGTCGACTCAGTTGCAGACTAAACTGTTACGATTTTTACAAGACGGTACGTTTAGAAAAGTAGGTGATGAGAACGAAGTAAAAGTAAATGTGCGCATCATTGCTGCGACGCAAAAAGATTTGCCTGCAATGGTACAAGAAGGTGCCTTTAGGGAAGACTTATATTACCGGATAAACGTATTAACTCTTGAAATAGCTCCACTGCGCGATAGAAAAGCCGATGTTGGTCCACTAGCTGAACACTTTATACAAAAGTATGCGCAGCAAAATGGCCACGCAATACCTGAGTTATCGGCAGAATGTTTAACGTTTTTACAAGATTACCCGTGGCCTGGAAATGTACGTCAACTTGAAAATGCTATTTATAGAGCCGTATCACTTTTAGATGATAATGAACTCAGAGTTGAGCATTTGCAATTACCTACATTTACCCACGATTTAGGATATTTGGAATCGGATTTCGAAGGATCACTTGATCAAGCTGTTAAACGATTTGAGGCGACGCTGCTGCGTAAACTTTATCCGGCTTACCCAAGTTCACGTCAACTCGCAAAACGCTTAGGCTTGAGCCACACCGCTGTTGCAAATAAGTTGCGCGACTATGGAATTAACCGCAAGACAGTAAAAGTTTAACTCTCTATGGGCGCTATTGTTTAGTGCCCATATCTTTTGTTACACCATCAATTGCAATTCTATCAATGCCATCATTGTTAAACTTAACGGTTATGCTGATATTATTACGCGCAAAAAAGTAATCTTTATTATCAAGGCTAATTACATAATCACCTTTAACCGGATCCTTAAATTTACTCTTTTTAAGTTGTAGTGAGTGCTCACCTATTTTCCAGTTAAATGTTTCTATAAAGCCATTGTTAAATTCTTGAACCCAAATTTGCTCTTCGTCTTTTGAGAGCGTTATTGCTATAGAGTATGACTCAGGTAATTGCATTGCATAGCTTTTACTACCAATCTTAAATTTACCCTCGGCTTCATTCCAACCAAAGCCAAATGAAAATGGCTTTTCTACACCCGTTGGGTAGCGAACTTGGCCTTCACCAATGTAATCAAAGTCAGCCCAAACAGGACTGCTGAACACTGCACAAGCTATAGCGGCCATGTAAATTAATTTATTCATTTTTACGTATACCCTTTCTCATCATATAGTTGAGATTAGAGTAGATTATTCTCCAATGCAACTTACTGTGTTACACTCGTGGCATTCTTTACTGGTAAGACCTTTATCGTGAACCT
>Ga0115572_10003820_pt1 | contig 11840 bp, 8 predicted proteins | sample COGITO_mtgs_1206_FD_88681 | JGI IMG/M metagenome (GOLD analysis project Ga0115572, IMG submission 88681) | Pelagic marine microbial communities from North Sea - COGITO_mtgs_120607 | ecosystem: Environmental > Aquatic > Marine > Epipelagic | place: Germany:Helgoland, sampling site Kabeltonne... | reverse complement strand
AGAGATCGTTTTAAAACGTTCTAATAAGAGAACTTGTGGCACCACTTCCTGGTCATTAAGCATAATCCGTATTAGATCACCATCAGGGGATTCATGATCACGAACCGCAATTTGAACAAACTTTCCATTATTTCGGAAGTCCCCCAAATATTGATCAACCTTAAATTGATTTGGATTTTTTTCCTTTTCAGGACGTCGATTTAGACGATTCAGGTATTGTTTTCCTGGATCTAGAAATTGTTCACCTCTCCCAAAATTGATAGGGGGGTTGTTTAGATCGCTTTTAGGGTCTTTAAATTCCAATTTTGGATTAAAAAAATCTTCAGATAGAAATTGTTTTTGTTTTTTGGGCGCGAGTAAGCTAGGTGCTTTGTTTTCAGGCGGAGGAAGCAGTAACTTGGGTGTCTCTTTAGATTCACCAACAATTTGACCCGAGAGGAGATTTACCCCAAGGGAGGGAATCAAAGCAAGATATAAAATAAGCTTTCTCATTGAAAATCAGCAATTACACACGACAAACCTAGGATGAATTTGAGTGATTTTAAAGCCTTTTAACAACTATTTAATGCCGAGACCGTTTTTTATCTATCTTTAAATGAATCAAATAAATGAATCTTATGGAATTAGCAACACTGGACTGGCTAATTATATTCTTATTTTTTGCAATATCCTTGGGAATTGGAATTTACGTATCTAAGACCTCTGGGAAAAGTGCAAATGAATTTTTTCTATCGGGAAGAAGCATGCCTTGGTGGCTTTTAGGACTTTCGATGGTAGCAACTACCTTTTCTACTGACACGCCTAATTTGGTAACAGACATTGTAAGAACCAATGGGGTATCAGGAAATTGGGTTTGGTGGGCCTTTTTAATTACCGGTTTACTGACTGTTTTTGTGTATGCTAAGCTTTGGAGAAAATCTAATGTAAATACGGACTTGGAGTTTTATGAGCTTCGCTATGGAGGCAAACCTGCGAGTTTTCTCAGAAAATTTAGAGCAATATATTTAGGGATTATTTTTAATGTAATTACCATGTCAGCGGTAACTTTAGCAGCAATTAAAATAGGGGGTATTATGCTGGGTTTAGAACCTTGGCAAACGGTAATCACGGCAGGCTTAGTTACGGTGACTTTTAGTGCGATAGGTGGATTTAAAGGGGTTGTTTATACAGACCTAATCTTGTTCTTTGTCGCTATGGGGGGAGCAATAGGTGCGGCATATTACTTAGTAAACCTTCCAGAAGTTGGAGGAATTGAATCCTTGCTTGCTCATGAAAATGTAGCAGGTAAAATTTCCATTTTACCTGATTTTGGCAATCGTGAAGCACTGATCACGCTACTAATTATTCCTCTTGCAGTGCAGTGGTGGAGTTCATGGTATCCTGGGGCAGAGCCAGGAGGAGGGGGTTATATAGCCCAACGAATGCTTGCTGCAAAAGATGAAAATCACGCCATAGGAGCGACTTTCTTTTTTAACATCATGCACTATGCGTTAAGACCTTGGCCATGGATTTTGGTCGCTTTGGCTTCACTGATTGTTTTTCCCGACCTCAATAGCATACAGACAGCTTTTCCAAACATTACAGCAGATAAACTCGGACATGATTTGGCCTATCCCGCCATGCTTACTAAACTCCCCACTGGACTTTTAGGCTTGGTATTGGCTTCGTTAATATCGGCCTATATGAGTACCATATCAACACAGTTAAATTGGGGATCATCATATGTAGTTTATGATTTTTACAAAAGGCAAATTAATCCTGATGCTTCACAAAAAAGATTGGTAGCCGTAGGAAGAATATCTACCGTAATTTTGATGGTGTTGAGCACTTTACTAGCACTTTTGCTTCAAAATGCGATGCAGCTCTTTAATCTTCTTTTGGTTTTTGGTGCAGGAACAGGATTGATCTTTATATTGAGATGGTTTTGGTGGCGAATTAACGCTTGGAGTGAGATTGTAGCGATGGTTGCCTCTGGGTTTATTTCTTTGCTTTTAGCAATTCCCGCTTTCGGAGTAAAAGAAGCCTTATTTGGTGTAGAAGGAGTTTTACCAGCTTGGGCTGAATTTCCTTTTGTTGTTTTTGTGACAACCTCCCTTTGGCTTCTCACCACCTTACTGACTCCCGCTGAAAGCAAGGAGGTCTTACGCTCTTTCTACACTAAAATTCAACCGGGAGGACCTGGATGGGAAAAAGTAATAGATGCAGCGGATAAAGATGGAGTAAATCTTAAAGAGGGAGAGCAAGGCTGGACGGTTCCATCGGGAATAATTGCCATGTTGCTGGGTTGTTTGATGATATACAGTGTAATGTTTGCTACGGGTTACTTTATCTATGGAGATTACCAATTGGCTTTACCGCTGTCAGTTTTGGCACTAGTTTCAGCTTATTTCTTGATCAAAACGTGGAAAAAAATCAGGGTAAAGATTTTATAGCGTTTTTAACCTAAAATAATGCCAGCTATGGTTGCGGACATCAGGGAAACTATGGTTCCTGCGATCATAGCTTTAAATCCGAGTTCGGTTAATGTTTTCCGGATTTTAGGAGCAATAATTCCTATCCCACCTACTTGTATTCCTATAGATGCAAAGTTTGCAAACCCACAAAGCATATAGGTTGCCATGATCACAGATTTCTGATAGTTGAGGTGAATCGCACTAGCACTGTCTTTTAAGCTGACCAATTGAGTATAACCTACAAACTCACTGGCTACCAATTTAACCCCGATGAGTTGTCCCATCAAGGCCATATCTTCCTTGGCTACTCCGATGATCCACATCAGTGGAGCAAACAAATAGCCTAAGATAAACTCAATGGAGAAATTTTGGTAAATAGTATGCTCTGCAATCCATGTGTTTAGTCCAATAAATTCACCAAAGCTTGACAATATACCACTGAGCATGGCAATAAGTGCGATAAAGACTAAAAGCATAGCACCTACATTTACAGCCATTTTAACTCCTTCACCAGTTCCTATGGAAATGGCAGATAAAAAATTTGATCCAATTTTATCGCGTGAAACATGAACATCGGTCTGAATTTCCTCAGTCTGAGGGTAGATAATTTTTGCGATAGCAACAGCTCCTGGTGCAGCCATGACAGAAGCGGCAAGAAGACTCTTGGCAAACTCCAAACGCTGTACAGGATCATTGCCTCCCAAAAAGCCGATATAGGCGCCTAAAACACTTCCAGCTACAGTCGCCATGCCACCAACCATAACCAAAAAAAGCTCTGATCGATTCATTTTTTCTAGATAAGCTTTGATCATCAGAGGGGCTTCTGTTTGACCTAAAAATATATTTCCTGCCACGGAGAGGCTCTCAGTTCCAGAAATTTTAAGAAGTTTAGTGAGGATCCAGGCTAAAAAGCCTACAACCTTTTGGATAATCCCAAAATAATAGAGAATTGAGCTTAAGGCAGAAAAGAAAATAATTACTGGTAAGGCTTGAAAGACAAAGATAAAGCCGTACCTATCAACATCTCCAAATTCACCCAATAACATTTTTGCACCTTCCCCTGTATATTCTAGCACACTAATAAAGAACCCTCCTAAGCCCTCGAACAATCCTTTGACCCAATTGACTTTTAGTACACCTATGGCAATAATTATTTGAGAAAGCAATCCCAGGCCAACGGTTTTCCATGCAATTCGCTTTCTGTCATTGCTAAACAGATAAGCAATTAATAGGAGAACCAACATTCCCATCATACCCCTGAAGAGCGATGTAACAGTAAATCCAGAACTTGGGATTAAATCCATACCAATGTAGTCCGTGTAAAGATAGTAAAACACAGTTCTTTGAAAGCAAGATGAGGGTCGTCAAAACAATTTTAATAGTGTTGAATCTTCTATTGCTGCGTTCCTCAATCACTAAGGGTGATTTGTCGCCTTTGAATAGATTAACCAAAGAATGCAGTGAACTAAAATTCTGATTCTAGAATTTTCTCAATTACGTCTCGAGCAGTCATCAGCTTGATTTTATGCACACTGTCGTTGTACTGACCTGTCTCAATTAAATTGTTGATGAACTCAAGGAGTTCTTTGGCTGAAAGCTGTTTTGAATTCATAATTGTTGCATTGGAACTTCTAGTAATAAGATACGGGAATCTTTTTTTGCAGTAATTGGAAATGATTGGGTATCCCATATTCCAAGAGCGTCTCTTTTACTCAAATCTTGCCCAGCAACATTTCCTTCTCCATCAATAACAAAAGCATAAACACCATTTCCCTCCTTATGAATGCTGTATTCAACCTCAGTTTCCTTATCAAATTCACCTAAATGAAACCATGCATCTTGATGTATCCACATTGCAGGACCCTCAGGATTGGGAGTTACTATTGGGTAGAATGCATTGGGTGTTTTGAGTTCCTTTATGCTTTTTTGATCGTAGCGGGGACTTACATTTTGCGTATGCGGAAAAACCCAGAGCTGTAATAAATTGACTGACTGATCTTTATTTTTATTGTATTCACTGTGATAAACGCCCGTTCCTGCGCTCATTACCTGAATTTCATCCGCTTCAATGACACCTACATTATCCATACTGTCTTTGTGCTCTAAAGCCCCTTCCAATGGAATGGTAACGATTTCCATATTGTCGTGAGGATGCGTACCAAAACCCATACCTGGAGCAATTATATCGTCATTCAAAACTCTTAATACCCCAAATTGAACCCGCTCTGGATTAAAATAACTGGCAAAGCTAAAAGAATGTTTGGCGTGAAGCCATCCGTGATTGGCTTCGCCACGGCTTGAGGAACTGTGGTAGGTCTTTTTCATATCGTTTTATTAACACAACTGTTGTAGGTACAAATGTAGTGTTAATTTTCTGATTCCCCCTCTTTCTTAGCTCGATTGAGTTTGGCTACGGTATCGATTAGTTTCTTTTTAGCCTTAAAGTAGGAGATTAAGGTCTTGATTTTTTCCTCATTTTCCTTTTGTACTTTGTGCTTTTGTTTCTCCTCATAGACAGTGTTTTTAATTTCCATATAAGTAGTTACACCAAAGCCTATGATTATAGCGATGCATACTACATAAGCAACAATTTCTTCTGGTTCTGAGAGATACATAATCCTTATCTTAGCGCAAATTTAACAAATGCTAGAAAAGAAAATTTATCCCTTGATTGCAATTTTGAAACCAAGCGTTCTAATTTGTTTCTTGACACTCCCCAGCCTCTTTTTTGGTCAAGCTCCATCTCAAACCTCAACCATTACTTTGGAAGAAGTAGCCTTACAAGCTCCGAAACTAAAAACCTCTCGCTTGTTAATACCCGCTTCTGTCAGCTCAATTGATTTAATTCCCCTTCAGGGATTTCAACAGCAATTATCACTACAAGAATATTTAAGAGCTGTACCTGGATTATTTTCATTAAATGCAAACAATTACGCACAGGATTTAAGGCTTTCAATCAGAGGATTCGGATCCAGAGCAGCTTTTGGAATAAGAGGAGTAAAAATTATAGTAGACGGGATACCTGAAACTACACCAGATGGACAAGGTCAAGTGGACAATCTTCCTTTGGGACTACTCAGCCGCCTAGAAGTTCTTAGAGGTCCATCGGCAAGTTTGTACGGGAACGCAGCAGGAGGAGTGTTGTATTTAAATACTTTAGACAGTTTGGATGGAGCGTCGACTAGATTCAGAAGTACCTTTGGATCTTATGGGTATCAAAATTATCAATTGACCACCCAACTAAAAGGGGCAAAAACCATAGCACTTTTCCACTTAAACAGAACCACTACTGAAGGTTTTAGAGCCTTTAGCGGCTTAAAGCAAAATGTATTTAATGCTAAAATCAAGCATTCATTTAGCCCTCGTTCTAAAATAAATTTTCAGCTAAATTATACTAACAGTCCAAAGGCTGAAGATGCCGGGGGGTTAAAGCTGGACGAAACAGAAGCTGACTTTCGTCAAGCACGACAGCGGAATCTAGATTATAACACTTTTGAAAAAATTGATCAATTTAAAATTGGAATGCGCTGGGAACAAGAATGGGGGAGTCAATGGAGCCTTGACAGCTATGCTTTTTACAGCTTTAGAGATTTTTATGGTAAACTACCATTTGAAAATGGGGGAATCATAGATTTGTTTAGAAATTATTACGGCTTAGGATCTCGTCTAAGCTATGAAGAAACCCAATCCAAATTGACCCATAGATGGCAGTTGGGTTTTGAAACCAATGGCCAACGCGATCAAAGAGATCGTTTTCAAAGCCTTCAAGGAATGCAAGGGGACAATGTGTTTTCTCAATTAGAACGTTTTGGGAATGTAGGGATATCCTTATTGGATGACCTTCAATGGGATAAGTTCTTAATAAGAACAGGACTCCGGATGGATTATCAAACCCTTGGAGCCGATACTGAACCAGAAATCCAGGAGTACACAGTTCTAAACCCAAGTATTGGAATGAGTTATGCCCTCTCAAGAGCTCATCGTATTTTCATTAATTTTTCAAGCAGCTTTGAAACCCCTACACTTTCTGAACTTTCAGCCAATCCCACTGGTGGTGAAGGCTTGAATTTGGATTTAGACCCTTCCAAAGCGATTAACTACGAATTGGGATGGAAAACTCAAGGAAGCTCTGGGTACTTTGAAGCCACAACCTTCTACATCAAAAGTTCAAATGAAATATTACCCTATGAATTGGAAGCCTTTCCTGGAAGGTCTTTTTACCAAAATGCCGGTGCGACAAGGCGATATGGCCTCGAGCTAGCCGCCTTGTATCAGTGGAATAGGTGGGAGATGCAAGCCAGTTTAACCCAAGCACAATACCAATTTGAAGGGGAAAAAACGGAGGACAATCTCGAAGGCAATAGCCTTCCCGGAATACCTAATAGCCAACTCTTCTTGCAGCTTCAATACTCGACCAATACAGATTGGAAATGGATACTCTCAGCAGAACATATCGGTGAGTTTTATGCAAATAATTCTAATAGTGTTGCTATAGAATCCTTTCAAAAGCTTCGGTTTCAGATCCAAAAAACAGTCCAAATATCATGGGGAGAAATTGATTTTCATGGAGGGATAAATAACCTACTCAACACCATATATTACGATAATATTCGCCTGAATGCTTTTGGAGCAAGGTTTTATGAGCCTGCACCTGGGCGGAATTTTTATTTGGGATTTAATATATCATTAAATTAATTCAAAATTTAAATATAAAACTCTTCTTACTATTAATTTTATGGGAAAATACTTATTCTTTTTACTGCTTTCTTTTTCTATCTGTAACGGGCAAGCTTTCCTTGATCTAAGGTTAAAAAGGCAAATTAAAAAAATCCCTGTATTTAAAGAAGCATTTGTGGCAGTGAGTGTTTCAGAACTAAAGACTTCTGAATCCCTTGTTTCTTTAAATGAGAATAAGTATATGACCCCTGCTTCTAACACAAAACTCCTAACTTATTTAGCTGCCATCCAAAATTTTGACTCACTACCCAGTTTGTTTTATTCAATTAAAAATGATTCAGTAATTCAGTTTAAATCCTCCGGCTATCCGTTATTACTTCATCCCTTTTATCCGGATCCTAAGTTTACTGATTTTTTTAAACAGGATTTTTATTTTGAATATGTTGCCCCCTCGGGGGGTCCCAAACCTCAAGGCCCTGGATGGTCCTGGGACGACTATTCCTACTATTATGCCTCTGAGCGCAGTGCGTTCCCTATTTATGGTAATGCCGTTGGGATTACAAAGATGAATAATGTGGTTAAAACACTCCCTTCTGGGTTTGATTTTGTTTTAAAAAGCGATTCTTTATCTCCTGTGGCTTTACGTGAGAAAGACGGAAATAGTTTTCAAATCAACCCCCTTAAACTAAATGAAGGCGATACCCTTTACCGCCCTTTTATCACATCAGACTCCCTTTTTGTAAAGCTTTTGGGAGAGGCTGTAGGTAAAGAGATTGTAATAAGTACGGCTGAAGATACGGCCCTTTGGACTCCGCTTTACACCGGAGTAGAAGAGGTACTTTACAAAGGCCTACTTCAAGACAGTGACAACGGAATTGCAGAGGCACTGCTGCTTATGGTTGCAGAGAAAAACAGCGGAGTTTTAACAGCGGAGCAAGCAATCGACTCTTTACAAATCAAATGGTCCCAATGGACTCCAGACCCCCTTATTTGGGTGGACGGCTCTGGGGTGTCACGCTACAATATGTTTACTCCGAGGTCCATTGTGGCAGTTTTGAAAGGGATTTATAAGACCTCTTCTTGGGATCAAATTCTATCCCGTTTTCCTAAAGGAAGTGAATCGGGAACACTAAAAGCCTACAATGTAGACCAGGTATACGGTAAAACAGGGACTTTAAGACACAACCACAATCTCTCGGGCTATCTGATTACCAAAAGAGGTAAAACGCTTGTTTTTTCTTTTATGGTAAATCATTTTACCTCTCCTACCTCAGAGGTACGAGCATCAATTGGAGAACTACTCAATTGGTTGCAACATAAAGTGAAATAACCAATTTTTTTACTCTGTCATTTGAAGCTTTCTTGCTACAGAAGCAGTTTGATTTAAAACCCGTAATAAATTTCCACTCCATATTTTAGCAATCTCTTCTTCACTGTAACCTCTTCGAATAAGTTCCATTGTAACATTAAAAGTTTCTGAAGCATTTGCCCAGCCCTCGATTCCCCCACCTCCATCAAAGTCTGAACTAATTCCTACATGATCAATTCCGATCTTGTTTTTGATGTAATCGATATGATCGACAAAATCGGCAACATCTACTGGAGGAAACTCTTTTTTTAAGGCTTTGAGTGCTTCAGCATCATTTTGGTCTTCTAGCTTCTCTAGTGCGTTCTTATATTTTTCGTGTTTTTCTTTATTTACAAATAGCGCTAAAGCTACGGTTTGTATCACACCTCCATTTTCTTTGACCCACTCTAGCTGTTCGTCGTCCAAGTTTCTAGGGTGGTTTGATAAGGCTCTTGCTGAAGAGTGTGAGGCGATAACGGGGGCTTTAGAATGGGCGATAGTTTGACGAATTGCTTCTTTCGAAGGGTGGGAGATGTCAACCATAATCCCGTAGTAGTTCATCGAATCAATCAATTTTTTGCCCAATTCACTAATGCCGTTGTGTTTAGCTGTATTGTCAAACTCCCCTGTATTGGAGTCTGAAAACTGGTTGTGGCCGTTGTGCGCTAAAGACATATATCGCGCTCCTAGGTCATAATATCTTTTAACCTGGTTTAAGTCCTCCCCAAGCGGATAGGCGTTTTCAACTCCAATCATGGCTACTTTTTTTCCTATTTTTCGAAGGCTATCAACGTCTTTGGAAGAAACGGCGAGCCCTATTTTATTGGGGACATACTCCTTTACCAAACGGTGAATGGCGTCAAATTTTGATTGTGCATTGGCAGCGGCTTTTTGGTAGCCTTCCGTATTAAGCTCTCCTTGTCCGGTGTAGACAATAAACCAAGCTACATCTAGACCACCTGCTTTCATTTTAGGAAGATTGACCTGTGTTGGGGTGTCCATGGTGTAATTTAGACTATCAGTAAAATTTTTCACATTGATATCATCATGCGTATCTAGGGTCAGAATTCTCTCATGGATTTGTTTTGCCTCTTCTGTTAGGTCTGGTTTTTGCTGGCCACAGCTGATTAAGAAATTTGCTAAAATTAGAGTAAAAAGTCGCATTTCGATGTTTTGACATTAAAATTAAAGAAATTTAGGAGAGGATTTCGATATAAATTGTGAATAAGTAGAATTTAGTTAAAATATTTAAAACGCTCAAAATCAAATTAATATAATAAAAAAAGAATTTTCATATTGAGTTTTTTAACAAAATATTCACTTTGGCATGAAACTTGCAGAGTGGAAGATGTGCTATAAAGCACACAACAATTTTTAATTAATTAAATTTTTATCAAATGAAAAAAGGTTTATTAACAATTTTGGCTGGCGCACTACTCGTAGTGGGATGTCAAAATTATGATGATCAGTTTGACCAACTTGAATCACAAATCAATGCATTAGCATCTACTGTTGCTGGTTTATCTGCGGTTCAAACTGATCTTGCGAGCTTATCAGCTCAGGTCAATTCACTTTCTGGTGCTATTGATTCTGCTGTAGACACAGCTCTTGCTGATGGATTAGCTGACATTGATGCTGCGATTGCAACACTTAATGCTGCAGCTGAAGCAGCAGCTAACAATTCAGACATCACAGCAATCGCTGAAGATGTTGACGCAGTTCAATCTGACTTAGCTGAATTATTAGCTCAGTCTTCTGTATTCCAAGGAAATGTAGTTGTTTCAACTCCTGCAATGCTTCAAGCATACTCGGAAATGGGATCAGCTCTTGCTATTGTTAACGGTTATGTCGACATCGATGTATCTACTGACATGGACATAACTTTGGTTCAAAGCCTAGTTGACAATATTCTAGTTACTACTGAAGATTTTGCATATACTGCAGGAACTGGAGTAACAACTGAAATTACTTTTAGCAATTTAACTGGAACTCGTTCTCTTACTTTAGATCAAGAAGGTGGTTATATGTTAGAAGCTCTTGAGTCTGCTACAGTTATTGAATTGGATGATGACTCATCTGTAGATGTTGTACACTTAGGTTCTTTAACAAGTGTTACTTCTCTTAATGATGGTTCTGGTGCAGGAACATTTACATTTTCTAAAGGTACTGAATTACACTTAACTTCACTTCCAAGATACACTGCTGCTGGTGGATTATCAGTCGGTGTTGATGAAGGTGGTGTTATTGCAATGGGTGAGCTTACTGACCTAGATGCAGCAGGAGAGGATTACAAATTAGTATTATCAATTGATGGTCCTGATACTGTTTCTATCTCTAAAATCTCTGGAGATAAGACAAACTCAAAAATAACATTATCTAATGTTATCAACGCTACACTTACAGGTTATGATGGAACAGTAGTAATTGGTGATGATGTTCAGAATTTTACATCTAACAATCTTGTTGATGTTACTGTTTCTGGAAATGATCTTGTAACTTTTACTGCAACAGGTGCATTAAATGGAAATTCAACAACTGCTGATACTGCAGGTCCTGCTATTGACCTTACTGGTCAAGGTGATCTTGAAACAGTAACATTAGACGGTACTTTTACTGATGTTGACATCGACAATAATGGAAACTTGGTTACCGTTACAATTGGTGGAACAGTAACTGGTGCAGGCGGTGTTGATATTAACACAAACTCTGACCTTACTACGGTTGACGTATCAGCTTTAACAACTGATAAAGTAAATATTGATACTAACAGTGACTTAGAAGAATTAACACTTGACTTTACAACAGCTGCTGGAGAAGCAACAACTCAAGAAGGAACTATCATTGTAAATAATAATGAGTCTTTAGAATCATTAACTATTGGTGCTAACAATATTGATAATTTAACAATTACCAATAATGCTGACCTTACTACAATTGAAGCTGCTAGTCTAACTGCAATTGGTGCTAAGGGTTCTCCAAGTGTAACAATTACAGATAATGATTTCAATGCTACTGAATCTAATGATGAAGATGATGAATTCACTACTGCTTCTGGAATGGATACTCTTAAGGCATACTTAACTGCAGTTGCTGCTGATGCAGATTCAAATGCTGATGTTAAGTTTGATACTGTTGATTCAATTGTAAACGCTTCTGGTGTTGAATCTGCTTCTGATGCAGTTGATCAGTATATCTTAACTTTAACAGCTAAAGATGTTACTACTGCTGCTGAAGATGAAGTACTTGCAAGCTATGCTTATATTGTAACTCCTGGTGCATCTAACTTTGGTATCGAAATAAATACTACAATTGTAACAACTGATGTTAATTCAGCTACTTCGAATAATCCTGCAGCTACCATT
>Ga0115572_10003819_pt1 | contig 11842 bp, 12 predicted proteins | sample COGITO_mtgs_1206_FD_88681 | JGI IMG/M metagenome (GOLD analysis project Ga0115572, IMG submission 88681) | Pelagic marine microbial communities from North Sea - COGITO_mtgs_120607 | ecosystem: Environmental > Aquatic > Marine > Epipelagic | place: Germany:Helgoland, sampling site Kabeltonne... | reverse complement strand
TAAGTGATCAGGTATGAAACAAAAAGCCCTATCCGAAGACAGGGCTTTATTGAGAGAAGTTTGGTATTTCTCGAGTGTCGGGGTAGAGAGATTCGAACTCCCGATCTCCTGCTCCCAAAGCAGAGATTAGTCTACCCTAAGTTCTTATATTATGCAAGATAAGGATCAAGCACCTTCCTTGTGTCCCTTAAAACCGTGTCCCTTTTTACCAAATTGACTTCTTCTTGATTCATCGAAGCCAACGTTGGAAAGTCCTGGGAGACACGTTTAAGATTCATATTGCCGTACCACTCGGTCGTGGTCACACTTGAATGCCCCATCAAGAGTTTTAACTCATAGATGGAAACACCTTTAATGAGACTGCGAACCGCAAAGGTATGCCTTAGTGAATGGAAGTTCTTTTTCTCATCAACACCTATATCTCGCAGTGCCTGTTTGAACTTCTTGCTGATATGACCGAAGGGTGTTTTAAGTCTTGATCCATAGCCGCTACTTACCCAATCCATGAGTTCTGCATAGATCATGATAGACCTGTCATCAAGCTCAATGGATCGCATCGAATGGGTCTTGGACTCGCAGGGAATATCCAACCACCGACCACTAAGTTCGGCAATGGATGCCTCCCTTAAACGAAGACCTGTCTCACGATAGAAAAAGAACAAACGCTTATAGAGATCCTCCAATCCTTCAAGTTTCTTGATGGACTGAAACTCACTGTCCGTGATGTACTTGGGCTCCCTATTATCTACTCTTCTTTGCTCAATAAGTGGCACCTTTTTCAGCATTCCAATCTTTTGATAGTATCTGAACATCGTACCTATTGTCCTAAGGTGTATGTTGACGGTCGTGATGCTCAGTCCTCTTGCTTTCAGGTAACCAATAAACAAATGGATATGGTCAGTATCAACCTTCTCAAGTGGCAGGTTGGGACCTAGACTCCTCAAGAAATGATTGATTCCTCCATTGTTTAATTCCATCGTTTTAGGTCTCAGTCCAATTTTGCTCCTATAATCTCCGTACTGTTTCACGGCATCTAACAGGGTAAACCGTTTTATGGTTGTGTACTTGGAATCAGTAACCCAGGGAAATGAAAAAACCAATCCCTTTTTGATATCCCCTGAGACCTTGTTTACTTTAGATAAACGTTCCATTGCTTCCACTTTTGACTGTGTTCTCAAAGGAATCATCTTCTCTTTTTGATATGGGTCATTATTATCATACCATCTTACTCTTGCATACCACAGTTTTCTGCGTTTTCTAAGTGTAGCCATAACTAACTCCTTACGCAGATGTTTTTAATTAAGTATGAGGAATGTAATGCCAACATATGATTAATCATCGTACATTTGTTTTACAATAAAAAAGATCCTAACCATCCAAGCACCCAAGATAAGCCAGCAACTGAATAAACTTAAAATCTCCCTGGTTGGCTTTTTCCCATATCTTTTTTGTTACACCTTGACGATAAGTATGCCCCGTAGGCTTATTTAGCCAATCGTAAACTTCTTCCCCACCAATCGAATTTAATCTATCAGCAAGTTTCTGATATTTGTGGGGTCTACCTAGGGGATTACCACTTACTCCTTTAGGAAATGGCTTAAGGTTTTTGAGTGAATTTGGATGTTCTCCACGGACGTAATCAGAATCACTGAATGCAGAGAAATTCTCATCATTTTTGTCAAGTTTTGTCAAGTGGTCTGAATCTTCATTTTTACTCATTTATATTACCTTTAGTTTTTAGTTATTTATGGAATCATAGTAAACACTGCTTATGGTAATAACTTAGATACCCTAATAGAGTAGGGACTTAAATACCCCAAAAACATTAGTTACTCCCTTACTTATTAGGGGGGTTAACACTGATAGTGTCTAATCTTTCAGGGGGGTTAGTACCATTAAGGGTCTTATTCTTTAGGGTGTTATTTATCTTTTTGAATCTTGTCTCCCTGCCTACAACATAATCCTTAACCTTGGGTATTTCATGCTCCCAATTCTCATCAGGAAACCGTTTCCATCTCATTTCATGATGGAATACACCATCTACCCATAGAAGTTTGTACTTATTCATATCACCTCTTGCCATCCCACCACGATAGGTCACCTTTATAAATCCTACTCTGATCAATTGATTACGGGCATTGAGATAAGTACCTGATGCACCCAATTTGTTTGCCTTGAACTCTGCTTCACTAAATGATATTTCTTCATTGTTGGTATATACCCTTTTCTTTCCTTTACCGCTCCACGTGAGCTCTGCATAAAAACACATCATTAGATTTCTGGCAGAGAGGGTAAGAGACTGATAAGCTTCAGACCAGTACAATTGATTATGGAATGTGCAATAGAACCGCTTGCTTGCAATGGGCTTCATCTCTAGAAGCCACAAACTAGAATTAGCATTGTAGACCTCCATCTTGCAAGATGCAACCCAATATTGACCTTTCAAGGTTTTGGTCTTGTTTTATCTTTACATCAGCCATTTATTGATTTTAATAGTATTATGTTAATAAATCATAAATTCTCCATCCCTACAGAATTGGATGAACTTTTCCAAATAATTTTTACCCTCAAGGCTACTAAAACTATTTACTACCCATTCTCGGGTATTAATCGAATAATTATCAATATAAGACTTTTCATCTGGTAATTCTTTCACAGCATTCATTAGGGCATGGGCAAGATTTAATGCATCTTCTTCTGCAACTGTTTGAAAATCGTTGCCAAAATAACTCCCGTCCCAACTTTTTATATATTCTTGTATATAGGCTATATCTAAAAGGCCAGCCCAAGTTAAATTGTCCTCTGTCATAACTGTCCCCTTAGGTTCCCATCCATATAATTCAGCAAGAAACAATACAGATTGCCATCCCTGAATATTAAATCCAAACGAACCCCCATTTCTGCTCATTAAATCATATCCCATTTTAATTCTCCTTTTACTTATATTATCAGTTGGACCATTGTTTAATGCTCATTAGTTGAGCAGTCCCGATCCAGTTTTATTTGGTTGTTTTTCATTATAAACCCCCATTAGGTTCAATATTATCACCATAAAACCGTTTAAGCGTGTCAACTACTGCCTTATTAGGTCTGCGACCAAAACGATAGGGATAGATGGGGCATTTGATAATTGTGCACTCCCGTACTTCTTTGGGTGACCAATAGGAACAGTCGAGACATTTCTTACGGATTGCCTTTACTGGGGTGTCATAAAGTTTAATCATTGAGCCATTTCCTAACTGCCGACTCTTGGAAGAGCAGTTTCCCGAACCGCCTACTACATTTGAGTTCACCTCTTGCCACAGCTCTACGAATCGTAGATGGGCTTAGAGAAACAAGTGCTGAGACTTGGTTTATGCTTAGGAATTTATTTGGGAAGTTGCCATCGAGTTTCTTTTCAATTCTCTCGAGTTGTTCCCTTATTGGGAGAAGGTCTGTGGTTATCATTTTGACTCCTTTGGTATGCTTTATTAACCGTTTTCGGAGTCGAAATTATGGGTCTGACAACCCTAATTAAGGTATAGGAAAGAGTGTGCTTTTAGTTATCTAGACGAGAAAAGTATATATTTTACACTGTTAAATTATTATTTTTTGAACGGATTAGGGTCTCTGAGGGAGTAATACGAATTGTTATTTACAATTTCGTTATTGAAAAACTCTTTAGCATCACGAGTTTTGAAAATCTGACTAATATGATTATAAGAATTAGGTAGCCCTTTAATACTCAAAAGAACATCTTGGTGTTTCATTTCACTCTTTTTCTGTAAAAGCCTAACGACTTCTTTTGCCCATTTTGATAAGAAATCCGGTATCTCGTTATCTTTTGATTCCGAATCTATGCCTTTTAACTCAAACCACTGTAAGAACTTTTTATTTGGTTCAAACCACATATTGGTCTTATCCCACGCACCTTTCTTAATTGCACTTTGAACTTTGGATTGGATGTATTTGAATATCTCTTTATTTAAGTATTCAACAAAGTCATCATTAGTTATTTCAAGAAACGTTTGGTAAAGTTTTTGTTCATCAATGTATGGGGAAGATGGATCTCTTAATTGACCGCTTCTCGAATTTTTATCCCTTGATAATTTTGGGATACAAGTGACTGCCCATAACGGATGGGCACTAATAGGGATCGTTGGCTTTTCATACTCGACATCTGAAGGCGTGTGAATTTTTCCATCAATTGGTAATTTAGAAAAAAATTCTTCACGGTTGGCATCCGCTTCTTTATTGTATTGTTCTATTACCTTATTAATCCGCTTGAGTTCTTTAACCCTTTCTTTTTCACTACTCCATTCAAGAATATGTTTCTTGTTATCTCTTGGGTCATCAAAGCCTAATAACGGACTGCGGTAGTATTCCATTACAAAATCAATAGGTCTTAGTTCCGCAATTCTCTCTTCTTCTAATGGGCTGTTAGAGAGTTGTTCGGTGAGTTGTTTAATTATAGAGTGGATATCAATATCTTTCATCAATAAATAAAAATAATTATTTTAATTAACGAAAATATTTGATATTTGTTCTTTCGGATCACCAAGTAAATCGAAGGGTATAACTTCAAGCTGTAAATCACCTTCATATTGAAAAGGAGCAAGTTTTACCTTAAAATTTTCACTTTTTGGACAAATCATTAAAAGCTTAGGTGTCCGATATTTATCCGGATTATTATTTTTCTCCACTAATTCATATTTTTTCCCGTAAGCATATAACTGATACATATCCTTCTCTTGTATGTTGTAATTGGATTTTTTATTTGACTTAGTAGCATTAATTAATTTCCACTTTGCATCAATTACAAAAAGAGCACGTTCATTTTGTGCAACTGCATCTGGTATTAAATTAAACCGTTTGCTTTCTTTATGACTATCAACTAAAAAGTATCTATTATCCTGAAATCTTTTTCGATATCCATGTAAATGTTTTCTGATACAGTATTCAATATAATCCTGAAACAAGCTCCATGTATGTATCAGGAATGAACGGTTTATATTTTCTCCACTAAAGGCTGTGAATGACTTGTTTAACAAATAAATTTCAGACCATGCTAATATTTTACTATAGTACCTGTGCTCTCTACCAATTAACTTCGCCTTTCGAAGATCAGCATGAATATTTTCGGAAACATTTACTTCTTCAAGCAAATTGAGGTAATTTAAAATTCTTGAAGCATTCTTAAAACTGTTTGTCTCCCTTAATAGCTTGTGAAGGGTGTTCTTAATAATTCGGTTATAGCAGTTGTCTATGCTGAACATTTCATACTGACAATAAATTTTTGATTTATCAATTAAATTTTGTTTAATGTTTTCGTTGATTAATATTTTCCCGCGAAGAAAATTCAAGTTTCCTGACTCTTCAATATAGTCTGATTTCAGCGACTTGCGTATAATCTCTGCAGCTTCATTGATATATGACTCAATGAATATTTCAAGGATGGGGAAATCTTTCTTATGACTGATGCCGGCATAATCAAAAGGTAGAGATCTTGAGCTCTTAAGATGTCTCAGCATATTCAGCATGGCCTTTTTTGACGCATCAAGCTGCCTTTCAGAATTATTCACGTATACTTTTGGTAGAATTTCAATAGATACACCGCTTTTTGTCTCAACTACACCAACATAATCTTTTACAGAAATTATCTTACGTTTAGTTTTTCCGCTTATTCTAAATGCCTTATCTATATCAGATTCTTTTACAGAAGTATTTTCTTCGATAAAGGCAGTCAGTTGTTTAAAAGCTGACTCCGGAATGTAAATCTCATCAGGACTATTGTTTTTTCTTGGCCAATTATCATCAACATTTTTTATCCTGCCGTATTCCACAATTCTGTAGAGATGATTTCTATTAAACATCAGAAGTGGAACTCGATCTTTCATATATTTTGATAAATGCATCAGATTCAAAAGTGCGATTTTTTAATTTTTCAGAAACTGCATACAATTTTCTATCATCATAATCGCCGAAATCATCACCAAAAAGTTTTTCACTTCCTATTTTTCGATCAATAATTATTTTCTCATCATCTTCTTTTGATATTGAACTGTTATTGTCCCCAAAAACACGCTGCAGTTTTTCCATGTCACCGTAAAAATATTCATCAAGTTGAGGAATAATATTATCTACAAAACATCTGCACAGGTCTTCTGAGTTATTAACATTTTTTAAAAAAGCGTGTCCAATTAGATGATCTTTATCAAGTAAAAATTCTACCCTTTGATTAATAATTGTTAATAGTGCCTTTAAATCAATCCCATCATCTGTAGGAGACCTTGTATCTTCAAAATGACTAATTATTTCAGCATTGGGTGGAAATTCCTTAAAACTAAAACGTCTTCGCAGCGCTGAGTCAATTGATGTTATTGATTTGTCTGCCGTATTCATTGTTCCAATTAAATACAAATTTCGCGGCACACCAAATTTCTCAAGGCTATATGGTAGTGTTGCTTCCTGGGGATGCTCGTTGCTCCCAAGTCTCTTCGTATCTTCAATAAATGTAATCAGTTCACCAAAAATTTTGGAAATATTACCTCTGTTAATTTCATCGATAATTAGAATGTAGTTATTTTCTAAATCATTTTTTGCTCGCTTACAAATTCTTCTAAATAGACCAGAGGTTACTTCATATCCAATTTGATTATCATCCACAGGTACTGGTTTTAATCCCTCAATAAATTCTTCATATGAATAAGACTGATGAAAAGTAATAAACTCAACTCGTCGAAGGAGCAGAGCAGTTTCATAAGTAATTTCGGGAATAAAAATACCAGGAAATTCAGCTTCCCAATTCGCTATTATGGAATCTATTAACTGATTACCCTCAGAACTTAATGTATATAAATTTGTGGCACTTTTATCCACAATACCTAGCCCATTAAGGGCCCTCCCAAAATGGCCAACCCATTTTAGATCACCATCAGGCCTGCTAAGATCAAAATACCCTATAACATTATTTCTTAATTCACTAGATGCATTTACCCAAGAGATCTCCGAAGATGGGAACTTCACATCATTTAAAAGCATATTTAAAGTACAGAATACAGTTTTCATAGTTGGAGTGCATTCATCTAAAACCTGTTCTTTTATTGATTCATAATATTTATCGCATACAAACGTTGGCGGGTTATTAGCAAATTCTCTTATATCATCTATATCATTTTCATCCATATACTGTTTTATTTCATTTTTAAGATCTATGCCTTTTTGGTTTAATACAATTTCTGTTTTTAATTTCCAATTCTCAACAAACCCAAAATGTCGTATATATTTAGATCGTTGTGACCATGATGAAGGGCCAGGTCTGAACCCTCGTTCGATTGCATCGTCTTTATTTATAGTGTTATTAGAGTCAAATTCATCATAATTAATTATCCAGCCAAACATCCACATAATTGCACGCTCATTTCTATAGAGTGAATTTGATTTAGCTTCATAATCAAAGTGATTTCTTAAAGACTCACAAATCCTACCAAACTTTTCATTTCTTGTAAGTTCACCAGAATTATCATCGCTTTTCAAAATTGATTCAGCTTCAGCTTTAACACTATAGGTCTTTCCTGTGCCCGGCGGGCCATAAAATATTTGGTTTAGTGGTTTTGTCATATGATCTCCTGTTGGATTTTCCAAATCTAACTGCATATTTTCTAAGTTATCTACATCTTCTTGATCTATTAGACTCAAAAGGATATTTTTTGCATTATCTTTTAATTGATTAGATATCTTTGTTGATTTATAGGTTAAGAATAGGGCGATTGGGATCTGGTCTTTCTCGAAAAACATTTTCACTTTACTGATTCTCATATGGAGAGAAGTATCTGTTTTATCATTCCATCTAGTTTTTGATTTTATTAATTCAAAACAGGAATTTTCTGTGCATTCTCCATCAAAATAGTTTTTTATATCATTAAGATTGTCTATATAAAACTCTTTCCCACAATCTTGTAGGCTTGATTTTATTTGCCTTATTTCAGTTGGATGGTAATCTCTCATGATTCACTTAAGCTCAGCTGGCCTCTTAAATCTGTTTTATTTCTGCTACTTGTTTTGTCTGGAAGGAGATTGGCAGCTAATTTTTCAGCAAGTAACGGTGGTACGGCATTCCCCACCTGACGGTACTGACTTGTTTTACTTCCGTAAAATATATAATCATCTGGAAACGATTGTAGACGGGCACACTCACGTACAGACGGTATTCTGTTTTCACTATAATGAAAATAATTTCTGTGACCAGTATCTATTGTATGAGATGGTTCCTTACTGTTCATCCGCTGAAAAGCCTTGTTGTATTTGCGTATTTTCCAGTATTTAGGGTCGATACTACTTATTTTCCCGCCGTCTGGTATCATAGAAATAATTTTTTGAGTCTGTTCGGTATGTTTGGTATAATTATGATTATACAAAAATTTTGAATTTAGCCTCATTAATTCCTGATAAGGATTTCTAGGTTTATCCTTATAATCTACCGAATCAATACCTTCATAACCATATTCAATTAGCGGGAGATCAGATAAAGCTTCCTTTGTTGATACTTTTGAATAAATTGGAGCAGGAATATTAAACCATCCGTCTCTGACTCCTACAAAAAATGCCCTTTTTCTATTTTGAGGTATTCCATAATCTGCTGCATTTAACACGATAGGATCTGAAACATTGTAGCCTAAATTAGAAAAATCGGCTATAATCTCTTTTTTGAATATACCATTTCCCATTTTTAAAATATTTGCTACATTTTCGATCAGGAAAAATCGAGGTTCTAGTTCGACAACAACTGACTTGAATGCCTTATATAGCAAATTTCGGGGATCATCTAATTTCCTGGTCCCAACAGTGCTAAACCCTTGACATGGGGGTCCGCCAACCACGCCATCGATATTCTTATCGGTTATTAAATTTCTTATTGTACTCCCTGAACTTTCATCAAGAGTAAGATCTCTAACGTTATAGCCCAGATTATTTTTTAATGTTATGTTTGCATCTTTATAATTATCAATGGCCAATATGGTATTAAAACCCGCTTGTTTAAAACCTAGACTTAATCCACCAGTTCCTGAAAAAAGATCGATAATATTCAATTTTTGCTTAAGATTGCTTTTTTGATTGATTTCGATAACTCAAATGCTAATAAAGGTGGCACTGCATTCCCAACTTGTCTGTATTGTTGGGTCCTAGAACCCTTAAAAATAAAATTATCTGGAAATGACTGTATTCTAGCAGCTTCTCTAACCGTAGGTATTCTGTTATATGAAGGGTGGAAATAATTGCTATGAGCATTACCAGTATCAATTGTAATAGAAGGTTCATTTTCATGAAGTCTTTTAAATGCACTTGAATGTCTATTCTTTCTATTATTCGGAAAATACTTTTCCGGTATCTGTTTCCAGTTACCACCTTGGCTCACCTGGGCTATCTTTTCTTGAGTGGATAAGGCAGGCATTCGTGGTTCATGGTTGTGTATTTTATCTGATTTTTTTCTCATCAGTCTTTGGTATTTACCCCTTGCATTCTTTTTATAAGCCACAGGACTTTCATCTACTTTACCTTCATAGTTGTCTAAGTCAGAAATTGCTTCTGAAACCGTCACAATCGTATTTCCATTAATTGGCCATTCAAAAGGAGTATTTTTTAAAGTACCAATAATAAATACTCTTTCTCTTTTTTGCGGAACTCCAAAATACATAGAATTAAGTATTCTTGGTTCATTTACAAAATAACCGATATCCGTGAAGCTTTTTACTATTGCATTAATTACTTCTCCTTTCTTCAAAGAAAGAATTCCTTTAACATTTTCCATTACAAAAAGTTTTGGCTTGAAAAAGGAAACATAATCAATAAAATTATAGAATAATGCATTGCGCGGATCGTTTTTCACCTTATCCCACATATTAGCAAGAGAGAAGCCCTGACAAGGTGGTCCTCCAACAATTAAATCAATATCATTTTTATTAATATTTAAATCTTTTATTAATTCTTTAGGTGAATAGGTTGTTAAATCTTTAAATAAACCTTTATTATTAAAATTGTGATTATATGTTTTAATAATTTGTTCTTCATTGTCAATTCCGGAAATAAGCTCAAAATTATTTTTGAGCAATCCCTCAGTTATTCCTCCGCATCCACAAAATAAATCCAGAAATTTTATATCAGCCATTTTGGGTAATAATATTTTTAAAAACAGTTTTCATTTTTGATTCAGTCAATTCACATTTTTATACTAAACGTATTGTTTATAATTATAACTCACAAATTTTGTAATTCTTTTTATCACACTCAACATTAATTTTGAAATTTTAAATAAAAAATTCTATTTTTTATATTAATTGACAAGTAGTTAATTTTTTAATTATTGTATTTAAAGTTGATTTTACCAATTACCCCTTCGTAATAATTAAATTAATTTAATAGGGTGCGATACATGGTCTTTTTTATTATGAATTTTTAGAAGAGTAATATAATAAATATTCATTTGCAAAATTATTAATATTCTAATCTCTTGATAAACTGAAAATTAAATTTGTGAGTACTCAATTTTTCTCCTCAAATCGTTTTATTTCTTGGTTGTTTTTTTATTATAATTTTATTCTCGAATAAAAGAAACTACAAGTGCGAGCTCATTTTATGTAATTTATATTACAACATGTTTCCTCCAATCTTTTCCATATTTTTTTTCCCATTTTTCTTGTTGTCTCTTTCTATGCTCAAAAGGTAGTTCATACCATGCTTCTCTTGCTTCCTCCAACAATCCCATATTGGATGATGCATTTGCATAGTGTCTTTGGTATTCAGCTCTTGATCGTTTTGAAAATCTTTTCTTTACAATTGTTTTTTCAACTGACCTTTTTGGCTTATTCCCACCTAAAATGAACCAACTAAACCAACTACAGAATAGAATTAAATTTTTTAACATTATTCATCTCCCTCATCGAAACTAATTGGTGCTCTTCCTAGAAATTCTAAAAAGGAGTCTTTCTTCTTTTTTGTGCCTTTTGAAAAATTAATGGTAGTTGGAGAATCTTTATAGATAGATGCATTTCGAGAGGCAAACCGAATCCTTTCCTTTTTATTTTTCTTTAATTCTTCAAACTCATCATTTGTAAGTACTTTAAAGAGTTCATCAAAATTATCATGTCTATTTACCATTCTTTTGGTATCATAAAACCATTTTCGAGCACTTTCTCTGGTATTTAGAGGGTTATAATCTAATCGTCCCACTAATTGTCCTTTACGGTTAACAAGCACCCATCTTATATTGCCCTGTTTTTTTTCCACTTTCTTTGAAGTTTCTCCATTAGGAATATGAAATTGATAAGAATCAGATGAGTTAATTAGAGTAGGACTACTTTTACTAACCCTTCCCAGTTCTTTAAGCTTTTTTTCAAGATTCTTTGCTTCTTTTGATAGTTCGTTTTTTTTCACGATGTGTTTCCTTTTTTTATTTTAGTTAACACATCAGGTAGGTCTATAAACGAAAAAAGCCACACATCAGGTGGCTTTGTATGTTTCCCTTAAAGGGCACATCTAGCGTTTTAGGCTTTTACCACCGTGTTCTACTTTTAGACTCGGTTGGCGAGCTTCATCTCTGAAGCTACTCCTGATGTTACTCAGAAAATAAAAAGTAAAAACTATTTAATCAAGGAATAAAAACTATAATAATTCAATTGAATAAGGTTTGTCCCTTAAAAACGTGTCCTTTAATTGGGTTTATTTGACTTTGATTGATAATATATGATAAACAAGAAGCCCCACCGTTTGATGGGGCTTTTTGACAGAGAACTGTGGTTTCTCGAGTGTCGGGGTAGAGAGATTCGAACTCCCGATCTCCTGCTCCCAAAGCAGGCGCGTTAACCGG
>Ga0115572_10003818_pt1 | contig 11843 bp, 13 predicted proteins | sample COGITO_mtgs_1206_FD_88681 | JGI IMG/M metagenome (GOLD analysis project Ga0115572, IMG submission 88681) | Pelagic marine microbial communities from North Sea - COGITO_mtgs_120607 | ecosystem: Environmental > Aquatic > Marine > Epipelagic | place: Germany:Helgoland, sampling site Kabeltonne... | reverse complement strand
ATTTTATGTGACTTTTAGTAAAGTGCAAGACAAGATGATGAACATGATTGTTGTCAGCCGTAAAAGGGCTTTTTCTTTGCCAAAGGCGCACAAAAAACACGCTTCCAGAATCTAGTATTGGAATAAGAAAAAGGGTAAGTGCAGCCACCAGGACAAGTGATTTATGCGGGACAAAAACATCGATAATCGCAGAGCGGTCAGTGACGAAATAAATTGTAAACAAGAAAAACATAAAGCCTAAAAACAATGAGCCCGTGTCACCCATAAAAACTTTATCTTTTTGTGGGATGTTATAGCGCAGAAAGGCAAACAATGAGCCGATAAGAATAACACAAAAAGAAAAAAACAAAAAGTCTCCAAGAATATAAAAAACAACACCATAACAGGCAGATATTACAATACCCATCATGGCTGCCAATCCATCAATCCCGTCACAGAGATTAAAGGCGTTAATCATAAAGACTCCAACAAAGAAAGTGAGAAAATAATCGACACCAATAGGGAGTTCGTAAATTCCAACAAACCCATAGAGGTTGCGTACGACAAGATCATCTCCAAACACAAAAAAAGAAATAGCAATCAACTGTAGGATCAATTTCACAATAGGCGTCAATTGAAAAATATCATCCCTAATTCCGACATAAATAATAATGGCTCCTGCGCCAAGAACAAGAACCAAACGCCGAACATCAACAAAAGGAACAAAGGCAAAAGCAATAACCAATAAGGCAACATAAAACGAAATGCCTGTGAGCTTTGGCACAAAACGCCAATGCAGATCACGCTCACTAGGCTTTCTAAAAATTTTATATTTCCTAATAATCTCTGCCACACGAGGGATGGTTAACCAAGTAAATACAAAACCATAAACCAACAACACAAAAAAGGAGATACTAGTCATAGTGTAAAAATACATATCTTTGTCGACATAAAATATAATTAGTCTTATTTTGATGCGACTATTATTCACGGCCGTAGTTGCTATAAACCTATGGGCACAACCCCAAAGTTCACACAAAACATGGTATAATAAAGCGGAATCAAGAATCTACTTTTTTTACAATGATTATATGGTAAAACAAGAAGTTTCTAGCGGCGCTTTAGACACTCTTTTTCTTAATCCCGTTCCAGAAGATTATCCCAATTACACACCTATTTGGTACGACAACGCAGCGCACCTAACGCATCGCGCAGGAGGTTGGGTGTATCGTTTGGAAAAAGACAGCACGACACGGATTGATAAATCGTTCCAACACAAAAAACAATTTCACGCAAGTCAGTTTGTCTATAACGACACGCTTTTTCGCTATGGAGGATATGGGTTTTGGCGCGCCAACAACTTTTTCACCTACTTTGATAAAACGACTAGTGAATGGGAATATTTACCTATACGAGGGATTCATTTTCCTCCTGAAGCCTATGGCGGACCTGCTTTTTTAGTGGATGACATTTTCTATAGTCTAGGAGGAAAACAAGTTGATAACTACACGGGCTTAGAAGGGAAAAAAAACAGAGAGATTTGGACATTTGATTTTTCAACTCGAAAATGGACTAACCGTGGCAAAACAGGAGTTGATTTAGAATCCTACACCATTGTTCAGAAAGACAGTTTGTTTTTCCTTTTCGGACACCCTAGCCACTCAAAACAGTCAGCTGTTCTTGATTTGCAAAACAATAGGATTCAGTTTTATGACCTTGACTTGGAATCTACTAAAATTTGTAATGACAACGCCCCCTTTTTTATAGCAGACACTCTATTATATTATACGAATGACCGTTTTAATAGACTGCTCGCGTTTAGAGATTTTTTCACAAAGCCAGATAAGATTGAGCGCTTGTATTTTGATGAAAAAAGTCTCTTTATGAACTTGACCTACGTAGGTCTTTTTACCTTTCTGGTTATCAGCCTAACGTATATGGGCGTAACAGCAAGACGAATGCGAGCTCCACGACTTGTTCGTGGTGGGGTGCGCTGTAATGGCGTGTTTTATCCTCTTCGCTCAGAGGAAGAGGCAATACTCGGACTATTACAATCCAAACTACGCGCAACGACAGATGAGCTTTTGGGTCAAATGGCGCGCACCGAATTAAGCGATTCTCAAAATAACAAACGAAAAGTCGATGCAGTGATATCCATTAACAAACTCTTTAGAAAAATTGCAAACAACACGCTAATTAAAGTTTCTAAAGACACTACAGATAAGCGACAGCACATTTATTATCTCAAACGAAACGTCCTTAGCTAAAAATGAAAATCGCTTCCTATAGTTCGTTGTACTCATATAGAAGATTCCTTCTGAAGCAGTTCGCACCTCTTTTATGTTTTTGTATGAGCACTATTTTTGCACAAACTGAAGCAAAAATCAATCTTGCGAGCTTACCGTTTTTAGTTCCAAATGTTGGTCTTGAAATCACAACGGCGGAAAAACAAACTGTTCAATTGGATGTGTTGGGGTCTTTTTGGAATGAATTTCCTCTTTTGGACGACGCTCCTTTCCACGTCAATCAGACTTTTTTGGAGTACCGATGGTACACGCAGACCAATACCCAAGGCTGGTTTTTGGGTCCACACCTAGGCTATGGGATGTTCACCCTACAAAAGCCCGAACTTATAGTGCTTTATGATTATTGGGCAGAAAAAGAAGGGGCAGAAAAACGTCTTGATATCCCTGAGGACGAGTATTGGTCGGGACGTGTGGCTTTTTATGGCCTCACGGTAGGCTACAAAAAACGCTTAAACCAACAATGGGCGCTGGAGGCCTTTTTGGGCGCAGGACTCACACAGTCTTGGTATAAAGGATACAAGGGACTCCGTCGAGTTGACCTTGATGACGCAGAAGAAACCACCTACCGTCCGTTTAATGGCTCCGGCGAGGTGGTATTGTACCGAGGCGGGCTGATGTTGACCTATAAAATCCCTACTTTTGCAACCAAAACATCCCTTGATGAATAAGATATGCTGTATTGGCGCAGGCTATGTTGGTGGACCCACCATGGCGGTTATTGCTCATCAGTGCCCCCATTTGACGGTTACGGTCGTTGATGTCAACCCCGAACGCATCGCCGCTTGGAATGACAAAGACCTCACTAAGCTTCCGGTGTATGAACCTGGTTTGGACGAAGTGGTCGCTAAGGCCCGAGGGAAAAACCTGTTTTTCTCCACCGATATAGATAAAGAAATAGAAACCTCGGATATTATTTTTATTGCAGTTAACACACCCACAAAAACCTATGGAGAAGGCAAGGGCATGGCAGCCGACCTAACATATGTAGAACAATGTGCTAGACGGATTGCCAAAGTGGCGAAAACAGACAAAATTGTAGTGGAAAAAAGCACCCTGCCAGTGCGCACGGCAGAGGCCATACAAAGCATACTTGCGCAATCAGAACACGGCGCTGCTTTTGAGGTGCTCTCCAACCCTGAATTTTTGGCAGAGGGAACCGCAGTAGAAGACCTATTTAAATCCGACAGGGTGTTGATTGGTGGTCGAAGCACCCCTAAAGGACAGCAAGCGGTAAAAGCCTTGGTTGATATTTACGCAGAGTGGATCCCACGCGAAAAAATATTAACCACCAATGTGTGGTCTTCGGAGCTGTCTAAATTGGTTTCCAACGCTTTTTTGGCGCAGCGCATCAGCTCGATCAACAGCATTTCTGCTCTTTGTGAAGCCACGGGCGCTGACGTGGCTGAGGTGGCCGACGCCGTGGGCAAAGACCAACGCATAGGCACAAAGTTTTTAAAGGCTTCAGTAGGGTTTGGGGGCAGTTGTTTTCAAAAAGACATCCTGAATTTGGTGTATTTATGTCGCCAATACGGACTGGAAGAAGTGGCGGACTACTGGCAAGGAGTTATTGACATAAACAACCACCAAAAAAACCGTTTTGCCAAACGCATTCAGCAATCGTTGTTTAACACAGTCAACGGCAAAATCATCGCCTTTTGGGGATGGGCCTTTAAAAAAGACACCAACGATACCCGAGAGTCTGCGGCGATTTATATAGCCGATCAGTTGATTTCAGAAGGCGCTACAATTTGTGTATATGACCCTAAGGTTTCTTATGAACGAATGCAGCTCGATCTAAACACTCTTTGGGAGTATAGAGGAGAAAGTCAAACCAACATTGCCAAGAAAATAAAACAACTCAAGGTTGCACCTTCTGCACAAGCCGCATGTACGAAAGCCCATGCGTTGGCCGTTATTACAGAGTGGGACGCTTTTGTTTCAGAAAACTTTAATGGTATTTATCAATCCATGGAAAAGCCCGCCCATGTGTTTGACGGAAGAAAAATATTAGATCACAGCGCATTGACCGAGATTGGGTTTAATGCCTATGAAATTGGAAAATCAAAAGAAGAATAAATGTGTGGAATTGTTGGGTATGTAGGAAATCGATTGGCCTTCCCTTTAATCATTAAAGGATTAAAACGTCTTGAATACAGGGGATACGACAGTGCAGGTGTGGCTCTCATTAATAGCGACTTGACGCTGGTAAAAACCAAGGGCAAGGTATCGGACTTGGAAGCCAAGGCAAAAACCGTGACATTACCGGGTACGTTGGGCATAGGACACACCCGTTGGGCAACCCACGGAATACCCAATGACACCAACGCCCACCCGCATATCTCAAACTCAGGGAAACTCATTTTGGTTCACAACGGAATCATTGAAAACTATGAGTCCCTCAAGGTTTACCTTTCCGAGCAGGGATTTGTATTCCATTCCGACACGGACACGGAAGTATTGGTCAACCTCATCGAGCACATCCAACAGACACAAGGTTTAAAAACAGGGAAGGCCGTACAAGTAGCCCTTAATCAAGTGGTGGGCGCCTATGCTATTGCGGTAGCGGACAAAGAACGCCCCAATGAAATGGTCGTGGCCAAATTGGGCAGCCCCTTGGCAATTGGACTAGGAAAAGACGAATACTTTGTGGCTTCCGACGCTTCTCCCTTTATCGAATACACCAACCGATCGATTTATTTGGAAGACAACGAAATGGCAGTGATCAGCACAGAAAAGGGACTGAAAATGTACGCTATTCCCGATAACCGCCAAGTTGACCCTCAAGTGCAAGAATTGCAGCTGAGTTTAGAAAAAATTGAAAAAGGGGGCTATGACCACTTTATGCTGAAAGAAATCTATGAGCAGCCTGAGGTGATTACGGACACCTTCCGTGGGCGACTTCATTTGAAAGACCGACGCATCGTATTGTCGGGGCTTGAAGCACATGCCGACCGCTTTAAGCAAGCCAACCGCATCATTGTGATTGCTTGTGGCACTTCATGGCATGCGGGGCTGGTGGGAGAATACTTGTTTGAAGATGCTGCGCGGATTCCGGTGGAGGTAGAGTATGCTTCGGAGTTTCGTTATCGTAACCCAGTGCTACATGAAGACGACATCGTCATTGCGATTTCTCAATCGGGAGAAACGGCCGACACCCTGGCGGCGATTAAACTTGCCAAAGAAGCAGGGGCCTTTGTTTATGGAATTTGCAATGTGGTGGGCAGTTCGATTGCCCGTGCGGCCGACACCGGGGCCTATACCCACGCAGGGCCAGAAATCGGAGTGGCCTCGACCAAAGCCTTTACCACTCAGATAACGATTTTGACGTTGATGGCCATGCGCCTAGGACAGCTTAGAGGCTCCCTAACCGACAGCGATTTTGATCGTGTGGCCACACAATTAGAAAGCCTGCCAGCGTTGATAAAAACAGTGCTAAAAGACGATCCAGCCATTGCCAAAATTGCCAGTAGCTACTCATCGGCGACAAACTTTCTCTATCTAGGGCGGGGGTATAACTTCCCCGTGGCTTTGGAAGGCGCATTAAAGCTAAAGGAGATATCCTATATCCACGCTGAGGGATATCCCGCAGCGGAGATGAAACACGGCCCTATTGCGCTGATTGACAAAAACATGCCAGTTGTGGTGATTGCCACAAAAAAAGGGCATTACGAAAAAGTGGTGAGCAACATACAAGAAATTAAATCGAGGAATGGAAAGATCATTGCGGTGGTTACTGAAGGAGACACTTCGGTAAAGGCCCTGGCCGACCATGTGATTGAAATTCCAGACGTGACCCAGGCGCTAACCCCGATATTGGCCTCTGTGCCTTTGCAGTTGTTGGCCTACCACATTGCGGTATTACGAAAGTGCAATGTTGACCAACCGCGAAACCTAGCTAAATCGGTAACCGTAGAATAAAAAAATGAAAGCCAACACCAAAGACCAACGTATAGGGATTACCTTTTCAACCTTTGATCTGTTTCATGCAGGGCATGTAAAGATGATAGAAGAGGCCAAGCGGCAATGCGACTACTTGATTGTTGGACTTCAACTTGACCCAAGTTTGGATCGCAAAGACAAAAACAGTCCTTCGCAAAGCATCATAGAGCGCTACATTCAGCTTAGGGGCTCGAAAGACATTGACGAGGTGATTCCTTATGTGTCTGAGCAAGACTTGGAGGATATTTTACGCGCCTTTAAAGTCGATGTGCGCATTATAGGAGAGGAGTACAAGGACAAAGACTTTACAGGTAAGGCCTATTGCGAAGCCAAGGGGATAGAAATGTATTACAATAACCGAGACCATCGTTTTTCGTCTTCAGGGCTTAGAAAACAGGTGCAATACGCCAACCAAAAAAAGATGGATGCCTAAGAAAAAAGCTATCATTGTATCGGGCTATTTTAATCCTTTACACAAAGGGCATTTGGAGTATTTTAATAACGCCAAGGCGCTTTGCGATGAGCTGTTTGTGATTGTCAATAGCGACCACCAGAGAGAGCTAAAGGGCAGCAAGCCTTTTCAAGACGAAGAGGAAAGGCTATTTATTGTAAGCAACATCAAGGCCGTTGAGAAAGCGGTTATTTCTGTGGATCAAGACCGCACGGTTTGTAAGAGTATCCGCATGCTTTTTGAGCGCCATGGAAAGGATTATGAATTGGCTTTCGCAAATGGGGGAGATCAAAACAATGACACCGTTCCCGAAATTCCGGTATGTAAGGAACTCGGGGTAGAGCTCATAGACGGTTTAGGAGATAAGATCCAAAGCAGCAGTTGGCTTTTAAAAAGCGGAAAATAATGGGGGCAGAGGCAAAATCGTATTGGAATGTATTGTACACAAGACCAAGGGCTGAGAAAAAAGCGGCCATGGAGTTATCGGCTGTAGGCGCCCAGGTGTATTGTCCCACAACTCAGGTGCTTAGCCAGTGGAGTGATCGAAAAAAGCAGATTCAAAAGCCTGCGCTTCCATCAATGGTTCTTGTAAAAGAAGACACTCCAGAGAGTCTTTTATTTTCGTGTAAAAGCATAAGAGGCAGAATGTCATATAAAGGGGAAAAAGCAAGAGTGTCACAAGAAGAGGTGAATAGCCTTCGTGATTTTTTAAATGGGGATTACACCCTAGAGGGTTCACAGATTCGAATCGGAAACAACATCATTGTTCCTGTGTTACAAAAAAAAGGAACGATTGTAAAGATTAAAGGTAATGATTGCTGGGTGCAGCTAGCCAATGCAAGCATGACCGTTTCTTTTTCTTTATCATAAGAGAAGAAACAAATAAAAAGCGAAAAAAGTAGTGGGACTCACAATGGCGAAGCCGTGGAAAATTTCAACTACGAGCGGTAATCAAAACCACTAAAAACAAGAAAGAATCAACATCAAAATGAGTGATAACAAATACTTAGATACTCAAAAAGAGATTGAAAGCTACGGCTTTACAGTTGTAGATAAAGATTTTGACAGGCCCTGGGGGGCTTTTTTAGTTATAGATGAACAACAAGCCCAGGACTTTGCGAATAGGTTTTTTGATGGGATTGATGTAGACACCCTTCGTGTTGAAGGAAAACTTAGCCCCAAGATACTAATTGTAAAACCAGACGCTCGCCTCTCTTGGCAGTACCATCACCGCCGCACTGAGATATGGCAAGTATATAAAGGTGAAGTGGGTATTATAAGAAGTGATAACGACACTCAAGGGGAGCTATTGAAATTTAAGCAAGGTCAGCAGGTAAGACTTGCTCAAGGAGAACGACACCGACTTATTGGGCTTGAGGATTATGGTGTTGTTGCCGAGATTTGGCAGCATACAGATTCTGTTCTGTCGGACGAACAGGATATCGTTCGAGTGCAAGATGATTTTAAAAGAAGTTAATAAAGTGAAAGTTATTGTTACAGGTAAAGGAGGTCAGCTAGCCTCAGAGTTTGAAGCCTTAAAGGGCTTTGACTCTAATTGGACATTTCTTTCAGAAAAGGATCTTGATATCACTCGGCGTGATTCGGTATTAAGCTATTTTAATTTAGCCACTTGTGATCTAATTATCAATTGCGCAGCCTTTACTGCTGTTGATAAAGCTGAAGATGAAGTGGAGCTGGCTTTTAATGTAAACGCGGAGGGTGTAAAAAACCTTTTAGAGGCATGTGAACTTACGGGAGCAAAGCTCATCCACTATTCAACAGACTATGTTTTTGATGGTAGCTCAAAAGCGCCATATAGTGAGCTAGACACTCCGAGCCCAAACAGCGTATATGGATTATCTAAGTTAAAGGGGGAGGAGTATATTCTCAAAAATAAAAAAGTGAAGAGCATTATACTTAGAACCTCTTGGGTGTACTCGAGTTATGGTAATAACTTTGTAAAAACAATGATCAGACTTGGCAGTGAAAAAGAGGAACTAGGGATAGTTTCAGATCAAATCGGGTCTCCAACCTACGCTAAAGACCTTGCCGCGGACACTTTAAAAGTGCTTTTCGATGAAAATTATAAGTGGATTAGCGGAGATGTATTTCATTATTCAAATAATAGCAGCTGTTCTTGGTTTGAATTTGCTCAAAAGATTTTCGAACTAACCAACATAAGCGTTCAGCTCAAAAAGTTAAAAACAGAGGATTATCCAACTAAAGCAAATCGGCCAAAATATAGTTTGCTTGATAAATCAAAGTTTGAACATACATTTAACACCAAAATTAAAAATTGGTATACTAGCCTTGCAAAGATGTTAACACAAGAATTAGACGCATGAAAATACTTATAACAGGCGGTGCTGGATTTATCGGATCTCATGTAGTTAGGCAGTTTGTGCTAAACTATCCAAGCTATCAAATCTTTAATCTTGATGCGCTAACATATGCCGGAAACCTTGAGAATTTGAAGGACATAGAGCAAAAGGAAAATTATTACTTTATAAAGGGGGACATTAGAGATCAAGAACTTATAAACAACATTTTTACTAAGCACAACTTTGATGGGGTTATTCACCTAGCAGCAGAATCTCATGTGGATAGGTCTATTTCTGATCCATTAGATTTTGTTCAGACAAACGTACTAGGAACCGTAAATCTTTTGAACGCTTTTAAATCATCATCTAAAGGAAATTTTGATAAAAAACGATTTTATCATGTAAGCACAGATGAGGTGTATGGCACGCTCGGGGATGATGGTTTATTTACGGAAGACACGGCCTATGACCCAAGATCTCCATATTCAGCATCAAAGGCTTCATCAGACCATTTTGTTCGTGCATACGGAGAGACTTATAACATGCCCTATGTGATTTCAAACTGTTCTAACAATTATGGTGAATATCATTTTCCTGAAAAACTAATTCCTCTTTTTATTAATAACATAATAAACAAAAAACCGCTTCCGGTTTATGGAGATGGAAATTACACAAGAGATTGGTTGTATGTTAAAGACCACGCAAGAGCAATTGATCTAGTTTTTCATAAAGGCAAAAACCATGAGACCTATAATATCGGAGGGTTTAACGAGTGGAAAAACATAGACCTAGTGAAACTTCTTTGTAGTCAAATGGATGAAAAGCTCGGCAGGGACAAACGAAGTAGTGAAAAACTAATCACATATGTAAAGGACAGACCAGGCCATGACAAAAGATATGCTATTGACGCCACAAAATTAAATAAAGAATTAGGATGGTATCCTTCAGTTACTTTTGAACAAGGGCTCTCAAAAACCATAGAATGGTTTTTAGAAAACACAGATTGGCTTGAAAATGTAACTACAGGCTTTTACCAAGACTATTATAACAAACAATACAAAGAATGAAAGGGATAGTATTAGCGGGAGGCTCTGGAACAAGGCTTTATCCAATTACAAAAGGGGTATCTAAACAGTTATTGCCGATCTATGATAAGCCAATGATTTATTATCCGATCTCTGCCCTTATACAAGCTGGAATTAGGGAGATTTTGATTATTTCAACCCCTGAGGACTTACCTGGGTTTGAAAGACTTTTAGGAGATGGCGCAACTCTTGGGCTAAGCTTTTCTTACGCCGAGCAACCATCGCCAGATGGGCTTGCCCAAGCATTTATTATCGGAAAAGAATTTATTGGAGATGATAGTGTTTGTCTAGTTTTAGGAGACAACATTTTTTATGGCCACGGCCTTGAGAGGCTTGTAAAACAAGCAAAACAAAACGTTGAGTCAGGGGGAAATGCCACAGTTTTTGGATATTATGTAAATGATCCAGAACGTTATGGTGTTGCTGAGTTTGATAATAATGGAAAAGTCTTATCTATTGAAGAGAAGCCTAAAAACCCAAAATCTAATTATGCGGTAGTTGGGCTTTATTTTTACCCAAATTCAGTTGTTGAGATTGCAGAAAACATTAAACCATCAGCAAGAGGAGAACTGGAAATCACAACAGTGAACGAGGAGTATCTCAATCACTCTGAACTAATGGTTAATGTAATGGGAAGAGGCTATGCATGGCTTGATACAGGAACCCATGACTCTCTTGCCGAGGCTGGGGAGTTTGTTAAAGCACTTGAAAAACGTCAGGGTCTTAAAATTGGATGTATTGAAGAGAACTGTTTAGAGCAGGGATTTATTACCAAAGCAGAAGCAATTAATCTTGGCAAAGAATTATCAAAAACGGATTATGGCCAATACCTAATTAGAAGAGCAAAACAATGGAAATAATTAAAACTTCAATAGAAGGCCTTGTAATTATACAACCAAAAGTATTTGAAGACGAAAGAGGCTACTTTATGGAGTCTTATAAAGAGCCATTTATTAGTGAAAACTTTCCAGACATTGATTTTATACAAGACAACGAATCAAAATCTTCCTATGGAATTTTGAGAGGTCTTCATTTCCAGAAACCACCTTTTGAACAAACCAAGCTAGTTAGGGTTGTTTATGGAAAAGCCCTTGATGTAGCTGTAGATCTTAGAGAGGGAAGCCCCACATACGGAAAACACCATAACATAGAACTTAGTGATGAAAATAAATTACAATTTTTAATACCAAAGGGCTTTGCTCACGGTTTTATTACACTTTCTAATAAAGTGATTTTTTCATATAAGGTTGACGCACCATACTCAGCGGAACACGAATCAGGAATACACCCTTTACATAACACCTTTAATATAGATTGGAGAGTTTCTAGAAAAGATATAGTACTTTCTAAAAAAGATTTTTTACTCCCGAACTTTACCAGTAAATAAATGAAAACAAACATTGTTGAGCGGTTTATTTATTATAGTATATCGTCAGCTTTAAATTTATTTGTCCCACTATATTTATACAGTTTAATAATCGAGTCAACAGGAGAGTCGAATTTCGGAGACTTTATTTTTATGGTTTTTGTTGCAAACTTAATTTGGGTAGTAATTGACTTAAACCAATCAATAACTGGTACGATTGACCTTAAAACCAAAGACTCGAGAGGGGTTATTAAAAAAGTCATATCACTCCGGTTTATTATTTCTTTTTTGTTCTTACCATTATATTTATTTTTTTTTAGCGACTTCCTACTATTATCTATTTTAATTTATAGCTCTTTAATCGCAAGGGCATTTAACATAAGCTTTTTTTTTATT
>Ga0115572_10003812_pt1 | contig 11850 bp, 9 predicted proteins | sample COGITO_mtgs_1206_FD_88681 | JGI IMG/M metagenome (GOLD analysis project Ga0115572, IMG submission 88681) | Pelagic marine microbial communities from North Sea - COGITO_mtgs_120607 | ecosystem: Environmental > Aquatic > Marine > Epipelagic | place: Germany:Helgoland, sampling site Kabeltonne... | reverse complement strand
TACATCTTACTAACCGCAGCTTCAGATTGGGAATGAATTTTTGGTACATCAACAATATCATTTCCTACATATCTTACATTGACATCAATGGGTTGATCTACGGGATAAGGGCTAGCATGAGACGGACGACCAATAAAACCAGTGTATGTATTTGCTAAAAGTCCACCTTCACCAATTGTTCCTCTATATGAGTTAATTACATCTTTGGGTACATAATCACGCCATCCACCACCAATCATTTGGTTTCTACTAGACAAAGCAGGGTCTAATAAACCTACAGGAATACCATTCTTACTTAAAGGATAATAATTAGAAACAGTAGCACCGGGAACATTACCAACATTTACGCCAGGCCATGTATTAATATTACCAGTCCATCCATATCCAACAGGATGCGCACCAGGACCATAGCCACCTTTCATTTTTTTGTTCATCTTCTTTTTTGATAAAGATTTTTTCTTGGTCATCCGTTTTTTGTTATTTTTTTTGGATTTACGCATCATAGTTTTGCGCTTTTGGTATTTCTTATTTTTTTTCATGTATTTACTGTTTTTTCTTGTCTTTACAGGCATTATATAGTTCTATAATATACTACAATAAAAAATTATTATAATATAATATTTATGATTTTATAAATAATTTATTCAATATTAACGTGTGTCAACATATGTCTGCGACAACAATATTTATTCAACCCTAAACTATCCATAATTTCTCCTTCAGGAGTTTTATCAATAAAATCTTTTGTTAAATAAATTACTTTTTCTACTTCCATATTATTATCAATTTTATTTTTACGTACTTGTTCTTCATACCAGCGATATTTATCAGCCAAAACCTTACCACATGTAAAACATTTAATTGGAATCAACATTGTATTTTCTTTACTTTATATTTAATATAAATATATATATTAATTCAATTTTATATTTATATGTGTAATAAATATTTATTTTTCAATAACTACTACTTTTTTAATTTCTTTTTCAACATGAGGATTAAAATCAATATTTAATACTGAAAATAATACTAAAAAACTTATAAATGTGATTATAATCAAAATTATTTTTATTAAATTATCTCTTAAAAAAGTATCCACATAATTTTCGACGGTACTCATTATTATATATAATAATAATAATTAAATTTTCATAATTTCATATCCTTCACTAGTTTTTACAATTTTATGTTCTTCATTTGTCTTATGAAAATTATCATGACATGTTTCGCAGATATTTACTAAATTAGCCAAATGATTCTTATGAAAACTCTTAATATAATTATTTTTAGAATTTTTTTGATGTTGCAAATGATGTACTTCAGAACCCATATTTACTTTACAAATTTCACATAGATTTTTCACTTTCTTTGAATTATATTGTGATTTCTTCATAGACAAAACATTTTTTTGTTTAGTATTATATTTCATTCTTAACTCATGTGCTCTATCAAGAAAATCTTGTGGTAAATTCAAAGCTTTACATACTTCTAGTCCATACATACTATCACCTGGTCCATCTTTTAATTTTCTATCATATACAAGTTTGTTTTTTTCTTTGTCGTAAATTACTGACATATGACACATTTTTAATTTTTTCATATCAATTACTTCATCATAATTTACTATTTCATGAAAATGAGTTGCAAAAATAAAACTACAATTAATCTTATGAAGATTTTCCAATCCACTTACAAAAATACTTAGTGCTGAATCACTTTCTGTACCTGAACATAACTCATCGCCGAGAATAAGACTATTTTTATTAGCCATTTTCAAAATATTTCGTAATTCTGACATTTCTACTGCAAATGTAGAAAGTCCTTTGAAAATATTATCATTTCCTAAAATACGAGTAAATAGACAATTATATGGACTATACTCAAGATTATCGCATGGCACATAAAGACCACTTTGAGCCATAATAATTGAAATACCAATTGCTTTGATTAAACTTGTTTTTCCTACAGCATTTGTTCCATATAACAGTATTCCATTATAATCATTGCCTAATTCTACATCGTTGGCTACATAAAGCTCTCGAGTATTCAATTGTTCAATTAAACAATGTCTAATGTTTTTTGCTTTGAAATATGATTGTTCAGATTCAATAATCTTGGGTTTTTTATAATTATATTTTGTTGCTAAATAACATTTACATTGTAGAGTATCAACAAGTGTGGTAAATGTAATTATATTGGTAATTTGTGTTTGATAATCTAGGAATTTATATATGTAATCTTGATAATACTTTATGATTTCTTGAATTAATTGATCTTTTGAATTTTGAACAGACAATGAAATTTTTCTAATTTGTGGACTAGTTACAATCATTGCTGTTGTACTGCTTCCATGCAATTTATAATCAAAATCTTCCAGATTTATGGTAATGTTTTCCATTTTATTTGAAAACTTGGACATATATTGAATATTATACATATTACCTTCTTTGGCTATTAAATTCTCTACCTCTTTCTTCAGAAATGTAATTCTTCGTTTTGTTCCCATTAAGGTTGATTCTGTCTTCGCTGTTTCGTGAATCTTTACATATTCTGTATTTTTAGTAGATTTTTCATATTTTTTTACCAAATCGGAACAAAATTTTCTAATACTTTCAAATTGTTCAACACTATCCATATTTTCCTTGAATTTTTTATCAATATTTTCATTTACACCTTTTTTGATAAAATCTAGATTTTCTACACTATTATTTCCTAGCTTTTCAGTAGACATATCATCAATAAATTTACATTTATCAATATCCATATTAGAATCAATGAAATCATTAATAATTTTACAATCATCACTAATATTTGTATCAACATATTTTTCAATATAGGTTAATAGAACCTTATCTTTCTTATTTTTCTTGAATAATTTATTGATAGTTGAGAGATTATAATATAAAATATTGAAATCTTTGGGCGTAATTTTTTTAAGAATTAATTTTCTTTTTAATTTTTCCAAATCTCTAATATCTTGTAGTTCTGTTCGGATTGATTCCCATGAATTCTTCTTCATAACATGGTCAACAATATCATATGAAATTCGAAGTTCATCTACATTACAAGTAGGGTTCAATAAATCATATGTAAATTTTCTTTTGCCCATTGTGGTAATGCAATTGTTCAAAAAAGATGTTACACATGACAATTTGCCGCTATATCTCTCATCGGGAATAATGTTTAATTGTTTTAGAGAATGATTAGCCAATGTGAGTCGATCAGAATAATTTTCATAAATAGGATCACTTAGATTATTTACGAGATTAGGATTATGTTGATAAATGAAATCAAGTAAAAATACAAAACTTTGTGTAGCAATACAATATTCATGAAGATTTTCCAAAAATATTTCGTCATTTGAATTAGGATAAAATCTTTTAATAATTTCACTTTGATAAGTCTGTTTTTCTGAATTTTTAGCGTTTATGCTCATATTATTTGAATCATTCATCAATACTTTATGAATTTTATTACAATTAATGTTAGCAAAATTAATAATATCATCAATAATATGATTTTCAAGATTTGAAATAATTATGCATTCAGCTGGTTTATAAATAGCAATATATCTCTCCAATTCATCATAAGTACATGGATTATGATTATATATATTATTGAATTCAAAAATAGATGTTTTTCCTGTATAATTATCAACATTAGAAATACCAACTGTGATTTGATCGTTTTTTGTGATCAAGTTTTTGGCAGAATAATGAATCCATACACATGTAACATTGTTAGAGAGTTCTTGTGTATCATTAGAAAAGAATGTTCCTGGAGAGAAAATATGACTTAAACTTCGTGTTGTATTTTTACTAGGTGTATCTTGTGTATATACTGGAATTGTATAACCATTTTCTTGAAGTTTTTTGACATATTTTTCCAATTGTGGTAATCCAAATCCAGCCATAACAACTTTGGATTTACCGACACAAACATTTTTTTTACTAATAGTCATATCATTAATTTCAGAAAATCTTTCTATTTCACTACCTATATAGTTACCATTTTCATCAATCAATGCATAAACTTCAAAAAAAGAACCAACTTGCATTAAAACAATTGTTTTATCTCCATATTCTTTTTTCCATTTTTCAGTTAATGATAAATAATCAGAAACAATTGTCATATTATATTTATAATTAAATAAAAATCTCTCTTTAATACATATTTCGTTTGTATTAAAGATAAAACAAGTTAACAATTAACACCTTTATAAATATAATAATGAATTATTAGTTACATTGGTAATATTTTGAATAGTATTTGACTTTTGAATTATTAGAATTTGTTCTTTAATATTTGTTAACATATTGAAAGTATCTTGGTCATTTTTATTGATAATACCTAATGTACAACATTGTAATATGAACATAGTTACAGTTAAAAATATGGATATATTGTTAATTATATCAGACCTAGATATTTTATACATTGCGTTTTTAGTAGTGTCTACTAAAGGAACATATACACTATCAGGTAATCGGTACATAAAAGCCATTTTTATATATATATTAAAATAAAATTATAATATATTATAAATATAATATGACTGATAATTATGCAAATTTAAAATTAGATATACAGGAAACAAAAAGACGAAAAGTACCAGTATATAATATAGATTTGAAAGATAAGATAAATATTTGTAAAAAATATATGAATTATGAAAATATGAAAAATATCGATAAGATTGAAACAAAAAAATATGATTTAATTGAGAAATTAAATAATATGGAAAAAAGTTTTGAAAAATATAAAAATATAATTTCATTCATGGAAAAAGAGATACATCTATATAAAAATGAACTAGCGAATATAGATGATATACTATTTATTAGTAAAAATATAACAAAATAAAACATAATTTAATTGGAAGTGTAGTTGTGAATAAAATTATCTTTTCCATTATTATTAATATCACCAGCAAGTATAGATTTTTCGTAAATAGCACGAAGAACTTCTTCTGGTGCACTAGAACCTGATTTAATTAGATTTTTTTTTCTTAAATAATTTTTCACATCAATCAAAGAGTGTTTTTTTAATAACTTTTCTTCATGTTGTATTTTTTTACGAGTATAATTATTTTTGATAAGTACTGAAACAGATTTGTTATTATGTTTACCTAGTTTATATTTGAAAGTTTTAATTTTTTTTCTATATTTATTATTTTTTTTGTTATTTACATTATTTTTGATATTTTCTTTATTATTAATTGTTTTTCTCTCTTGTTTAATTTTTTTAAGTATAGTTTCTCGATCATTTTTATTAGTATCAACATTAGTTTCATTTAAATTTATCTTATTATCAATTGACAATTTATTATTTAAATTAATAACAGGTTCAGATGTTATTTCATTACGGGAATTTATTATATTTTTTGATTTCATATTTTTTGATTTCATATTTTTTGATTTCATATTTTTTGATTCTTTATTATTTTCTATATTTGACGTAGACATTGAAAAATTAGCTCTTTTTTGTGTTTGTTGTTTCCATTGTCTAAAAGTAGGTTTTTTTCCATTTTTTAAACAGCCATATGGTGGAACTTTTGAATCACTATTAGTTACCTGATTATTTATTCTGTCATCATTACCAGGTTTTACAGGTTTAATAATAATTTTATTATTTTCAACCAATTCATTTGGTAATTCAAGAGAGATATTATGATCAATATTTTTTAAAGTATTATTTTTTCTTTGTTTTTTTTTCTGTTTATTTGATAATTTTTGTAAATAATCTAATGAACTATCAAAATCATTTGAAAAATCTATGATATTTTTATCAAGGGAAATATTTTCTTCTTCTTTTTTTTTGTGTTCTTTGATACGATTTATAAGTTGTTTTTTTAATTTATTAGGTCTTACTAATGTTTTGTTTGGTTTAATTTTTTTTTGTTTTTTCTCTTTATTTTTTAATGTGGATCCATTATTAGACAATTTTAAAAAATTGGGATTAATTGAAATCGTTTTTTTTGACATAGTAGTATTAATATAAAAATATATATATTTTTTGTATTATTTACATATACATATGAGGAATTAGTGTATCTTTATTTTTATCTTTATCTGATTCATTCATACTAATAAATTTTTCAAACCCTTTTTCTAAATCTTCAATGTTAATAAATGTTTTTAATTTTTGATCTTTACCAAATATGCGTCTACTGTGTGTAATTTTTGTTTTTGCTAAAAGTGTTTCAATATCTCTTCCATAATATGTAAAAGCATCAACATTTTTATTGAACCATTCATTATCAATGGAATCATCTAAATGCCAATTGATTTCTTCAACTTTTTTGATAAAAATCTGTTTTAATTGCTCACCATTATATTTATCTGTATTATATTTCCATGCAAAACGCGACAATAAACCTTTATTGTATTCAAAAAAACATTCTTTTAATTCATTTTCATAACCAGCAATAATAACCATAAGATTATCTTTGTGATCACTCAATAATTCACATAATGTGTCAATACATTCTTTTGAAAAACTGTCTCTTTTTTCAGAATTACCCAACGCATACGCTTCATCAATAAATAATACTCCTCCCAAACAGTCTTCAACAACTTCTCGTGTTTTTATGGCTGTTTGTCCTAAGTATCCAGCTACTAAATCTGAACGTGTAACTTTTTTGAATTTGTTATTTTTTAAGACACCTAACTTGGAAAATATTTCACCAATATACTTAGCTATTTCAGTTTTACCAGTACCAGGTGGACCATAAATTACAGTATGCATGAAGTCACTACTATTCGTGTTAAATTTTTGTGTATAATAAATAATTTGGTCTAATATATCATTTTTTAAAGATTTCATACCTATCATATTATTTAATTTGTTTAAAGGACTTTTAATAGCATGTAAATTAACCATGTCAATATTATATTCAAAATTCTCATCTAAAGGGTTTTTTTCAATAATGTTTAACAAATCATTGATAGATTCAATAGAATCTTCAATGAATATTTTTTCTTTAACAATTGTTTTTTTATTAATTACATGTTCAAAATGTTTATTTCTAGTATTTTGATAAGTTATATCTATGTTATCAATAAAATCTGTATTATTTTTAGAATTATTATCAAAATCAATATCTGGATTATTACAATAAGTATTATATTGTCCAGAAAAATTAGAATTATAAAAGAACATATTATATTGATTATTCAAATTATGTACATGATTTATTATATCATTCGATGAATCATAAATAAAATTATTATTATTATTTTTAATAAATTCAAAATCTTTGTCTAATGTATTTCTAAAATCAACTAATGTTTTGTTAATAATAATTTTATTTACATCCATAATTATAAATAAATATAACAAATTTTTATATCTTTTAATATTATGAATATTTAAAAATTAAATTGAAATATATAGTAAATTAATAGCAGTATACAATTATAATTTATAAATAACAAAATGCAGATTGATCGATTTGAGATTGATGATAAGATTGAAAATTACTTAGAAACTCCATGGAAAATTATTTCTTCATATTTCCAAGGACAACACTTGAAGCAATTAGTTCGTCATCAAATTGAATCATACAATGATTTTGTTACTTATCAAATTCAAAAAACGATTGATATGTTTAATCCAGTACATATTTGCTCAGAACAAGATTATGTAAAGGAAGTAGATAAACATAGTCTAGAAGTTTATATTACATTTGAGAATTTCAATATTTATAGACCACAAATCCACGAGAACAATGGTGCAACAAAATTGATGTTTCCTCAAGAAGCACGTTTGAGAAACTTTACATATGCATCAAATATGACTGTGGATATGAAAATTAAATATATTTCACGAACAGGTAAAGATTTGAACAATTGTCAAACATTTTATAAAACAATGCCCAAAATTCATATTGGCAAACTACCAATTATGCTAAGATCATCAATTTGTGTATTGAACCAGTATAAGCATATTTCTAGTAAAGTAAGTGGAGAATGTCAAATGGATCCAGGTGGATATTTTATTATCAATGGTTCTGAGAAAACTTGTCTAGGACAAGAACGCGCTGCTGAAAACCAGATTTATTGTTTTAATATTTCAAAAAATAATACTAAATGGAGTTGGTTGGCTGAAATTAAATCAGTTCCTGATTGGAAATGTATTTCTCCAAAACAAATTGCTATGATGATTAGTACAAAAAATAATGGATTTGGAAATGGAATCTACATTCAAATTCCACGAATTAAGCAACCAATTCAATTGTTTGTAATTTTCAGAGCGCTAGGTGTTATCTCTGATAAGGAGATTTGCGAAAAGATTGTTTTGAATACAGAAGAAAAAAACGTTGATGAACTATTGAATAATGTGAAAGCATCAGTTCTTGATGCAGATAATATTATTACACAAGAAGATGCAATTGAATATATTACATCTCAAGTAATGTATACGCCACTTAATATGTCAAAAGAACAAGGTCAAAAAAAGAAAAAAGAATTTGCGTTGGAGGTTATTAATAATGATTTGTTTCCTCATTGTCATAATGCCGAACAAAAAATTTATTTCCTAGGATATATGGCGAATAAACTATTGAGGTGCAGTTTTGGATGGATTAAACAAGATGATAGGGATTCTTATTTGAACAAGAGAATTGATTTGTCTGGAATTCTATTGAATAATCTATTCAGAAATTATTTCAATAAGCTAGTAAAAGATATGCAAAAACAAGTTATACGCGAGATTAATAATGGTTCATGGAGATCAACAGATGATTTTTCGAATATTATCAATCTGACAAATATTTATAAAATTATCAAATCAACTACAATTGAGAATGGTATCAAAAGAGCGTTGGCTACAGGAGATTTTGGTATCAAACATACAACTAGCAATAAGGTAGGTGTAGCACAAGTGCTCAATAGACTGACATATATTTCTAGTCTAAGTCATTTGCGACGAATTAATACACCAATTGACAAAAGTGGTAAACTAATTCCTCCGAGAAAACTACACAACTCATCGTGGGGATTTCTATGTCCTGCTGAGACTCCGGAAGGTGGTTCTGTTGGTGTAGTAAAGAATTTGAGTTATATGACACATGTTACTATTAGTTCAAACAGTGCACCGTTGTATGAATTTGTTGAACCACACATTAAAAAAATTGAAACATTGACAAGTAAAGAACTTTATGATAAAGTAAAAGTGTTTATTAATGGTAGCTGGATTGGAATTACAGATAATCCGGAAAAACTTTATATTTCTTTGAAAAAGAAAAAATATCAAGGTATTATTAATATTTATACTTCTATTATCTTTGATTGCAAAAATAAAGAAATTAAAGTATGTAATGATGCTGGTAGATTGACCAGACCTCTTCTTAAAGTCAAGGATAATAATGTGATTATTACAAATGATATTGTGAATAGTTTGACTAAGAAAGAACTGTCTTGGGAAGATCTACTAATTAACACAAAGAATGATGAAAGTGTTATTGAATATATTGATGCTATTGAACAAAGTTTTAGTATGATTTCAATGAAGCCAGATGATCTAAAAAATAAAAATAAATTTATCTATAAATATTCGCATTGTGAAATTCATCCAAGTACTATTTTCGGAATTCTTGCATCGTGTATTCCTTATCCTGAACATAATCAGTCTCCCAGAAATACATATCAATGTGCTATGGGAAAACAAGCTATGGGGATGTATGTTACAAATTATGATAATAGGATGGATAAGACTGCATATGTTTTGTCATATCCAATGCGACCTCTAGTAGATACACGTATTATGAATCTCATTGAATTGAATCAAATTCCTTCAGGAAGTCAAGTAGTCGTAGCAATTATGACACATTCTGGATACAACCAAGAGGATAGTGTTTTGTTTAACAAAGGTTCAATCGATAGAGGATTGTTTCAAGCAACAATTTATCATACAGAAAAAGATGAAGACAAAAAAATTCATGGTGATGAAGAAATTAGATGTAAGCCAGATAAATCAAAAACAAAAGGGATGAAATTTGGTAATTATAATAAAGTAAATTCTCAAGGTGTTATTCCTGAAAATACACTGGTACAAGATAGAGATATCATTATTTCAAAGGTAATTCCCATTAAGGAAAATCGCAATGATCATACTAAAGTAATTAAATATGAAGATCAAAGCAGAATTTATAGAACTAATGAAGAAACTTATATTGACAAAAATTATATTGAACGAAATGGCGATGGTTACAATTTCTGCAAAGTAAGACTTCGTACAATGCGTCGTCCGGTTATTGGAGATAAATTTTCAAGTCGTCACGGACAAAAAGGTACCATAGGTAATATTATTCCAGAACAAGATATGCCATTTACAAGTGACGGTATTAAACCAGATATTATTATTAATCCTCATGCTATTCCAAGTCGCATGACAATTGGACAACTTAAAGAAACACTACTAGGAAAAGTATTAATTGAATTGGGATTGTTTGGTGATGGAACAAGTTTTGGTGGTTTAGAAATTAAAGATATTTGCAAAGAACTGCAAAAAATAGGATATGAATCGAAAGGAAATGAACTATTGTATAATGGACTAACTGGAGAACAAATCGAGACTTCTATCTTTATGGGTCCAGTATTTTATCAAAGACTCAAGCATATGGTGAATGACAAACATCATAGTAGAAGTATTGGACCAATGGTTAATTTGACACGCCAACCTGCTGAAGGACGTTCTCGAGATGGAGGATTGCGATTTGGTGAAATGGAACGAGACTGTATGGTATCTCATGGTGCATCACGATTTACAAAGGGAAGAATTTATGATGCGTCTGATTCATTCCAGGTACATGTCTGTAAGTCATGTGGTATGATAGCATCATATAATAACGAAAAACACATTCATAATTGTAAAACATGTAATAACACTGTAAACTTTGATTATGTTGAATTGCCATATTCGTGTAAGTTGTTGTTCCAAGAATTGACAACAATGAATGTTGCACCTAGAATTTTAACATGAAAATAATTTGAAATAATTTAAAATAATTTAAAAAAATTTATTAAAAACATAATATATAAATTTTTTTATTTAGACAATATATAATGTCTGGTTTTATTAATGATACTAATCCAAGCAAATTAGGTAATGGAGTACCTGGTGGACAGCCTCGCGGTGGTTTAATTGGTGGAGGTGCCAACGGTACTTCTGGTAGTGGTATGGTTGGATCATCTGAGCGTGGTCGTGAACGTAGACTTTTAAGAAAAGCTTTCGGTAATATGTTTCTTGGTAATTGGGGTAGTCCCTTAAGTGGATACAACAATAATGGAACTGGATCCGCAGGTCCATTCAGACGTGCCACTAATGCTGGTTCAATATGGAGTGGTATTGATGTAAATAAGCCTGCTAATATTAATTTACCTGCTGCGAACCAAGTGAATGGTTCAATTCGCAGAGCTTCTTTACAAAGTTTAAACAGTGGAGGTGGTGGACTGAATCGTTCCACAGGTGACAAAGATGGTTTATTTAGTGGAAACCCCACATATGTTTATGACAGTTCTGATTACATTAGATTTAAGAAATTACTTGCTCGCAATGACAACTATAATGATAGTAGTTTCGGTGGTTCCCAAAACTCTGCTTATTCACCTCTTATGAGAATAAGACGCTAAAATAATAGTATTTAATTATTTAGATTACCTAAATAATTAAATTTTTTTAAAGTATTTACGCTTTGGCAGCAGCCGCAGAGCGACCAGCAGCCGCACCAGCAGCCTTGGAGGCAGCCGCCGCACGGGAAGCCGCCGCCGCAGCAGCACGGGCAGCACCCGCCGCACGGGAAGCGGAAGCAGCACGAGAAGCCGCGGCAGCCTTAGCAGCAGCCTTAGC
>Ga0115572_10003808_pt1 | contig 11858 bp, 10 predicted proteins | sample COGITO_mtgs_1206_FD_88681 | JGI IMG/M metagenome (GOLD analysis project Ga0115572, IMG submission 88681) | Pelagic marine microbial communities from North Sea - COGITO_mtgs_120607 | ecosystem: Environmental > Aquatic > Marine > Epipelagic | place: Germany:Helgoland, sampling site Kabeltonne... | reverse complement strand
GAACATTTAAATGTTTGTTTACTAGGTCTTTTACATACAACATTATTGCTTTTTAATTCATCAAAATATAAAAGTGAATCATAACCCGATACATGGAATAATGTATACCAACCCGCACCTAATAAAAACCCAGTTAATGCACCTAAAAATACTCCACCTATAGTAGTGCATTTGTTGAATACTTTAGTAACACCATCTAAAGCAAACAAACTTAATAGAGCTGCCAAAATAACATAATTCATATTTCCATTAAAATTCATAGGTAGCACTAAATAAGCAATAGTAAAAGCAATAAATAAGCTACTTAATGCTGGACTATTAAATTGATTAATACCAAAAGGGAGGTCAATTAAATTACAAATAGGTGATTCATCTGAACTACGTTCACTTTTAATTAAATTTTGAAAGAAAACGTTAATAACACAAGCAATTAAAACACCAGCTAAATATATTATACCTTTTATATCTTGATTAAATAAAGATATCATTATTAAGAAGAATCCTAAGAGTAAAGGAGCAATTCCTGAAAAAAATTGCAAAAAATTCGTAATAGTAAGTTTCATAGCCATGGTTATATAAAATATAGATATATTATTGTCCTGTATTTTATATTAAAACTAATTTAAGAACCTGATCAATATTTTCTACTGGATCAAAAACAATATCTTCAAAAATCGATTTATTTTCATATTTTTCATAAAAATCATCAAAATCTTTTTGATTTTCTTTTGGATATAAAAAGTGTTTTACTCCAGCTTTAATCCCACCTAATATTTTCAAATTTAATCCACCAATTGCGGTAACCTTACCTTGTAAACATATTTCGCCAGTTATTGCTACATCATTTTTTATTTTATGTCCACTAAATAAGCTATACATCACAACGGTAATTGCTGTACCAGCAGAAGGACCATCTTTAGGAGTAGCACCTTCTGGTACATGAATATGTAAACCTTGCATAAAATCTTTTATAAAACTTTTCTTAAGTGTTTCGCGTTTTGTTTTAGGTAATAAATTCCAAGATAATGTTTTTGCAACATTCATACTCTCTTTCATAACATCACCTTGCATACCAGTTAATTTTAATTCCATAAATACATTTGTAGGAAACAAATTAGCTTCTATAGGTAAAACTCCTCCTTTGCCTATTGCATTAGCCCACAATCCATTAATAAGACCAATAGTATGTTTGTCATGTATTTTATGTTTCTTAACAGTGTGTCGTTCCTTTAAATATTTATGTTTAATATCATGTTTAGTAATAATAATTGGTAGTGTATAATCTTCACTATTTTTCAATATATTAAGATTTATTTCAGAGACAATTTCGAATAGAATTTCTTTTAATTTTCTAACACCGGATTCAGATGTATATTTATCTATGATATACTCAATTATTTCATCAGAAATATCAATAGTATTATTTAATCCCATTTTAGTGTATATTTCAGGTAAGATATATTTTTTTGTAATTATAATCTTATCATTGAGAGATAACGAGTCAAATTTAACACGATGTATTCTATCTAATAAAATTCTATCAATTACGTCGATATCATTATATGAAAATATAAACAATACTTTTGATAAATCAATATCAATACCATTAAAATACTTATCTTGGAACGAATCATTTTGTGTTGGATCAATCATATGAGTTAAAATACCGATTAATTCTCTACCATTTTCAGTTCTACTGATTTTATCTAATTCATCAATAAATATAATTGGATTCATGCATTTCTTTTCTATCAATATATCTACAATGCGTCCCCATGAAGAGCCTACATATGTATAATTATGACCTTCTAACGTACTTCCATTAGAAGAACCACCTACGGCTATAAAAGAGAATGGTCTGCTATTTCCATCGTGATCTTTTAGACAATTAGCAATACCTTTTTTAGCTAATGAAGTTTTTCCAACACCAGGTGGTCCTTCAAATCCAAAACAGTAACCAGATTTTTCACCGTTAATCCATTGACCAATAATACGTTCAACTTGTCTTTTCGCTTTATCATGTCCATAAACAGCTTCATCTAATACATTATTAATGTCAGTCATCGAATCATTTATTTCATTATATTTATTGCTTAGACAATCCATATTTTCATTGAAATTAATAAGTACGTTATTACAGTTATCTATTTTATATAGATCTAATTTGTTTAAAATTTCAATAATAATATTAATATTAAATTCATCAAATAACTTTTCAATAATTTTAATAGTATTTTCTCTCATATAAGTACAATTTTTTCCTGAATGACAAGTTTTTTTTATTTGTAAATTATTACTTTTAATTATATTATTGACAAACAAAACTAAGTTAATAAGTTGTTCACGTTTTGAATTATTAATAGCATCAATAATATTAGAGTGTAATTGTTGTTTTATAAATACAAAGTATTGTTCTTTCAATATTTTATAGTACAATTTAAATTCAAGACTGTTATAATTTTCTTTATTTGGAAAAAATGTATTTGTAAATCCAAACGATTCGAGTTGTTGAATAGTTTCTTTAAAATTTTTCAAAATATCTTTCATATTAAGTAAAATTTGTTCTTCTTTGTAAATACCAAATGGAATTTTAAGAAGACCATCTAAATATTGTCTGGCTTTAGAACCAGAATCATCTGACTTAGTTTTTACTTCTTTTAATTTTAACATGGCTTTTTCTTTAATTGAATCATTAACTTTCATTAAGCAGATTTGTTGTTCGAGTGGTATTTTATTATTATCAAAATTACATAAAGTATTTGTATATGTAATAGTTTGCTTCATAGCATCTTTGAAATATTTTTTAATAGTCCAAGGCAAACTATCATAAAGAATTGTTTGTTCTTGTGTATCTATTACACCGTTATTATCATTTGATAATAAATCATATAATAAATAAGCAATATATTGAAATTCTTGTTCTTCTGACCAAATTAATAATTTGATTAACATATCTCTCTGTGAATATAATTCACTTCCAACAAAATCACTAACTAATGTAGACAGTGAAGTTTGTTTTATTAATTTAATTTGTGTATTGAAACCAGCAAATCTATGATATAATTCATTATTGCTGTATACTAAAATATCTTTTATAGTTAGATTGTTAATATAACGTTCCCATGATTGATTAAAGAAAATGTCGTCATCATGTTTTTCAGTATTGAGTGTAAATAATTTATTACTAATAAAATTAGAATTAACACATGATAAGGCAATATCATCAAATATACACGAAATAGTCATAGTATTTTTTTCTTCTGGATTTTGAATAACAAATTTTATTCCATATATTTTAGTTTGAAAAGAGTTACTGGTACGCGATAAATCAAAACATTCAAGTTGCACCGAATGTTCTATCATATTATTTTCTTCAATCAATTTATCCTTCTGTAATTTTTTCTTATCTTTCAAATTAGTAATATAATTTTCATTTTTTTTCCATTTTGTAATTTTGTAAGAAAATGGGTGTAAATATTTTTTTATAATTTCATATTTATTAGTAATATCTTTATCAAAATACTTATTAACGAATTTTTTTCCAAAGCATATGTTAATCAAATCATCGATATTATTAGTTCCATAATTTTTAAATATAGTAGATAATTCATTTATTATTTCTTGTAAAATAAGTAATATTTTTTCTTCATTTTGTTTATTATAATTAAGTAAATACTCGTCAACATTTTTGATTTTATAATTTAATCTTTCTAATAAATTAATACAGTTTGTTATATCATTAACATTGACAATATCTAATGTTTTATATCTTTGTATAGAAATAAATGTATTGACAATAATATTTTTAATATCGTTTAATTTTTCAACAAATGAATTTATATTTTCATGATTTTTATTATTTTTCGTCGTTGATAAAACCATTTTATATAAAATTTCTCTTTATTATATATATATATAAAATAAATTATCGATTTTGTATATATAAAAAGAACATTTATAACGATTTTGGTAAAATATTGCTAAAATTAAATATATATATGTATATAATTTAAATATTTACTGGCATTATATTATAATTATTTATTTATAATGGGTATTCCTAGTTATTTTTCATATATAGTCAAAAATCACAGAAATATTTTAAAAAAATATAATAATAGTTTTAAAATAAATAATATATATTTGGATTGTAATTCAATTATTTATGATTGCGTTCATAGTATAGAATACAAAAATAATAATGTAGAATTTGAGAGAAAATTACTGAAAGAAGTTTGTAATAAAATTAATAGTTATATTGAAACTATAAAACCAGATAAAAAAGTACTTATAGCATTTGATGGGGTTGCTCCAGTAGCAAAATTAGAACAACAAAGAAATAGGAGATATAAATCATGGTTTCAAAAAGAAATTATTGAAGAAATTTATAATGATAGAAAAAAATCTTGGGACACAACAGCTATTACACCAGGTACTAATTTCATGAGTAATTTAGTCTCAAATGTGGAAAAATATTTTGAAGAAACAAGTAAATTTAATGTAGATGAAATAATTATATATGCAAGTGATGTTCCAGGAGAAGGTGAGCATAAAATTTTTGATTATATTAGAAAAAATGAAAATTATCATAAAAATACAAGTACAGCAATATATGGGTTAGATGCTGATTTGATAATGCTAACATTAAATCATTTACATATAACAAATAATCTATATTTATTCAGAGAAACACCACATTTTATTAAAAATGTAGATAGTACATTAAATCCTGATGAGAATTACGTTTTAGATATTCCTGAATTTTCTAACGTTTTGGAATCAGTTATGGTAAAAAATAAAAAATCAAAAAGTATAAACAAAAAAAATTTAATTTTAGATTATGTTTTAATGTGTTTTTTCCTTGGAAATGATTTTTTACCACATTTTCCAGCATTGAATATTAGAACTAATGGAATAGATTATATGATGGAAGCTTATAGCGAAACATTAGGCACTACAAATGAATATTTGACAGATGATGATAATGTAGTTTGGAAAAATCTTAGAAAAATAATTAGTTGGTTAAGTGAAAAGGAAAAAACATATATTTTACATGAATATAAAATGCGAAAAAAATACGAGAAGAAATTTTATCCCATTGAAACACCAGAACAAGAAGAATATAAATTTATGATGATACCAACATATGAGAGAAATGTAGAAAAATATATAAATCCAAATGAAGATGGATGGGAAGAAAGATATTACAAACAATTATTCGATGTAGATATAACAGAAGAAAGAAAGAAGCAAATCTGTATTAATTATTTGGAAGGGTTAGAGTGGACAATAAATTATTACACAACAGGATGTATTGATTGGAGATGGAAATATAATTATAATTATCCACCACTTTTAACGGATTTAATTAAATATACACCTTATTTTGATACAAAATTAATACAAGAAAACGACAATAAACCAGTAAGTGATTTAGTACAACTAAGTTATGTATTACCAAGAAATAGTTTAAAATTGTTACCAGTATCAATAAAAAATAAATTATTGAAAGATTTTTCTGAAAATTATAGTTTAAATTTTAAATTTGAATGGTGTTTTTGTAAATATTTTTGGGAGAGCCACGTAATAATGCCAGAAATCGATATAAATAATTTAGAATCAATCGTTACTTCATAATATTATTTGAAATTAACTTAAAAATATTTATATTATTAATAGTAATTATCAATAATGAATCGAGTTAATGATGAAATTTCACAAGAAGGTCTAATTAGTCTACAAGAAAGTATGAATAGAAACGATGTAATACTAGTAAAATTTGGAGCAGAATGGTGTAATCCGTGCAAAAAAATCAAAGAAAAATGTTATGAAAATTTTAATAAGCTACCAAATAATGTATATATTTATGATATTGATGTAGATGAGCATTTAGATCTATATGGTAAATTGAAAACAAAAAAAATGCTAAAAGGTCTCCCTACAATTCTAGCTTATTATGGAGGTAAAAAAGAACATTGGTATATTCCAGATGATTCATTTTCAGGAAGTGATCTAAAAGATCTTGATAGTTTTTTTCACAGATGTAATCAAATGGCTCGAGGAGAACGTAGAGTTTTTTTTTGAACAAATTTTATAGATTTTTCAATAATATTTATTATAGTATATATGATTATTACATTAGTAAATTAATGATTAACAATACGATATTAAAAATAAGTAATAAATAAAAAATATATATTTCTTTGTATAAGGTAATAAATATAATATATATATGTAAAATATATATATATTACATGAATGAATTAGACTTGAATATAGATAATTATGATTTGAATGATTTATTAAATTTATTCAAAATGCCATATGATTTTGACAAAGATGATATGAAACAAGCAAAAAAAATAGTTTTAAAAACTCACCCAGATAAATCAGGATTAGACAAAGAGTATTTTCTTTTTTTTACTTCAGCATATAAAATACTTTTATCAATATACGAGTTTAGATATAAATCTAACAATAAATCAACAACTTACCATATTGAAAAAAATGAAGAAAATGAAGAACTATTAAAAAATATAAAAAATAAAAAAGATTTTAATAAATGGTTCAACGAACTATTTGAAAAAACTCAGATAAAAAAAGAAAATGATGGTTATGGTAATTGGTTAGAATCAGATGAAAATATAGATAATATAAAAGTTAGTAAAAACGAAATGAATGAGGCTTTTGAAAATAAAAAAGAATCATTGAAAAATATTATAATTCATAATGGAATTAGTGAATTAGGTAGTTCAAATAATCATTATGAAGTAACAGGTAATAATCCAGATGAATATTCATCAGATATATTTAGTAAATTTGGATATGAAGATTTGAGAAAAGCACATACAGAAAGTGTAGTACCAGTAAATAATAGTGATTATAATAATATAAAAAAATTCAGGAATTTACAAGAAATGAATGATTATAGAAATAGTCAAAGCTTGAATCCGCAATCAGTAGAACAAGCTAGAACATTTTTAAAAGATAAAGATCAAAAACAACATATAAATGATGTAGAAAGAGCATACAAATTAGCCAAACAAGATGAAAAAAATAAAGAAATGAATCAAAAATGGTGGAGTCAGTTAAAACAATTAAAAATGTAAATTGTATAAAAAATATACACTAATAATATATGGATTACTTAAAATATATAATTTTAATAAGTATTTTGATTTTAGTTAGCAAAGTGTATGAAAATTTGAAACTGAAAGATCTAAATGAAAATTTTAAAGAAGATTATGATTTCGTGAATAAATATTTGTTAAATAAATCATCTTTAGCAAATAATAATAATAAACCATTCATATGGATCCACATTGATCAGGAAGTCAATTCCCGATGGTGGTCAAGTTTTTATTCAAGAAATTCAACATGTTTAAATGAACCTTATAAATTTTTAACAATAAAATCAATAATTAACAAATGTGGAGATGATTATAATATATGTTTAATAAACGATGAATCTTTTAGTAAAATAATACCAGATTGGAATATAGATTTAGAAAAAATAGGAAATCCACTTCGTGAACATATTAGAAAAATAGCATTAAGTAAAGTATTATATCATTATGGTGGAATGTTAGTTCCTTCATCCTTTATTTGTTTTGACAATTTGAAAACATTACATAATGAAAAAATGTTTGTATGTGAATTTATTAATGATAAATATACCTCAATGCAGAGTAATTTCTTTCCTAATTGTAAATTCATGGGATGTCAAAAAAAATGTAATAAAATGAAAGAATTTGGAGACTATTTAGAAATGATCTATTCACAAGATTATACTAACGAAGTAGATTTCATTGATCAAGCGAATAAATGGTGTTATAAAGAGATAATGAACAAAAATATCACACTAGTAAATGGTAAAGTAATAGGAACAAAAGATAAAAACAATAAAGAAATTAGAATTGATGATGTATTAACAAATACATTTATAGATTTATGTCCATATGGATTAGGGTTATATTTACCTGACAAAGAAATATTAAAAAGAACAAATTATGAATGGTTTGCGAGATTGTCAGCGGAACAAGTATTAAAAAGTAATACGATGGCTGGAAAATATTTATTAATTTCGAATTAGATATTTTTGTATATATAATAGTTGATTTCATAATTAGATTTATCATATTTTATTCTAGAGGAATATGATATATTATTTGCATTACATATATGTCTAACTATTGTCATAAAACGTGAATATGTTAATTTTCTGGTAATATAATATTGTTTGGATAAATGATAATAAGGTTGAATATTTTCTAAGAAAGTATCGTAATATTTATGAAATTCGCCTTTTTTGAAAATCATTTTATTAATAATATAAACATCATCATTGCTCTCATCATTACATAATAGATCTAATAAATTATATAATATTATAAGTGGTGGTTTCTCTTTTAATAACTGCGTCATTCTAATTATATTATTACTTAAGAAAATATAGAAATGATATTATTTGTAAATAAGCTTAATTCTATTTCATCTTCATGAATATTGTGAAAAACAGTGATATATTTGCATATCAGTTTAATAATTCGATATTTTAGATTATCATCTATAAGTTTAGTGGATTTAACAAATATAAAATAATTATCTAATATGTCCATTACAGAATAACCTTTATCATATAAGATATTAATAACATATATAGCTTGTTGAAGATCATTATTAATACAATAGTTAGTATATTCAATAAATTCGTTATAAGTTATATTACTACATATTTGTTTAGCTAATTGAATATTAATTGACATATTAAGTAACTTAAACTTTTCTAAATAATTAATTAAAATTCTTATAGAGTTATTTGAAATAGATAATATAAATTTTTTTGTTTCTGATGTTAATTCAATATTTTCAGAATCAGAAATATTATTGATAATAGATAATAAATTATCATCAGTAAACGGTGATAGTTTTATTAAGTTAGTTCTAGATTGTAGACTGTCGAGAACTTTTTGAATATTTATACATGAACATAAAAAATGTACGTTATGACTATATTTATCAATACAATTTCTAAATACTTGTTGACTTTGTTCATTGATTGTATCAATATCATCTAATACAATAATCTTTTTTTTTCCTCTAATAACACTGGTGGTTTGACAAAAATTTTTTACTTCATTCCTATAGTAAGAAATTCCTTGTTCTTTCAAACTATTAATAAATAATATATTATTTTTGTCTATTTTATTATCATAATATTCATTAATAATTGCATTAATTATAGTTGTTTTACCAGTTCCCGAATCACCAACTAATAAAATATTTAAATTATCAAGATTAATGAGTGTATTTATTAAATGTAAAATATTATTATCGGATATACAATTTTTCAGATATTTAGGTTGATATTTATAAATTAAAGACAATTCCATTTATTTATTTATTTTCGTTAATAAGTATTTAAGTTTATGTTTCGATATTATATTATTAATGAACCAAGAAGAAAATTTATATAAACTACTTGAGTTAGATGAAACAGCTACGCTTGAAGAAATAAAAAAATCGTATAGAAAATTATCCTTCAAATATCATCCCGATAAAAATAATAATAATCCAGAATCAACTGAAGTATTCAAGAAAATAAACAAAGCTTATGAAGTTTTAGGTGACAAAGATGAAAAACAAAAATATGATACGAAGAGAAAAAATCCTTTTTTGAATATGATGAATGGTGCTAGTCATGGAATGGGAAATATGGATAATTTATTCAATATGTTTTTCAATGGTAATAATAATAATAGTGGATTTAAAAATATGAATAGTGCAAATGTTCAAGTATTTCATAATGGTATTCCTGTAAATATCAACAATGCACTACAAAAACCTACTCCTATTATTAAAACAATTGAAATAACTTTAGAACAAGCATTTAATGGATGCAATATACCATTAGATATAGAAAGATGGGTGTTAGAAGATAATACTAAAAAAATGGAAAGTGAAAACATTTATATTGATATACCACCAGGAATAGATAATAATGAAATAATTATTGTTAGAAATAAAGGAAATATCATAAGTGAACAAAATAAAGGAGATATAAAAATATTTATTAAAATTAATAATAATACACAATTTATTAGAAAAGGGTTAGATTTGTATTATGAAAAAAATATATCATTAAAACAGTCATTGTGTGGGTTTGACTTTGACTTACAATATATAAGTGGAAAACTTTTCAAAATTAGCAATTCAGAAGGAAATATAATACAACCGAATTATAAGAAAATGATACCAAATATGGGAATGATGCGAAACTCACACAAAGGAAATTTAATTATTGAATTTAAAATAGAGTATCCAGAGACTATTCCATTGGATAAAGTTAAATTATTAAAAAATATATTATAAATTTGATGTATTAGTATATTTAAATATATATATGAAATTTTTTATATATATTTAAGAAATACGCTTAGTAGGAATGCTATTTGACGTTACATAGATTGAATTCTCTGTACAAATAATATATGCATCATCTACTTTGAATATCTTAGAAACAGGACTAGTATATTCTTCCGAATTTTTAACCAGTAATTTTTCGCCATTTTCTCTAACACCAATTAAGACTTTTTTTTCTAATGATTCAGTCCAATAATCCATCATAATTGGTTTGTCATCTACCATAGCTAATTTAGCCACATGTTCCCATAAGCTAGCAGAAGGTAATTTATACGTAGTTTCACTCATTATATTAAGTAAGTTATTAAAATCTTTAAATACTTATACTTATAATTAAATAATAAATAAAGTAAATAGTAGATATTTATATATATATATTTATAAATGTGTACTAATTTGAATAATATAGATAATTATTTATCTGAAACCAAAGAAAATACAACTACTATAATAACAAAATATTTTGGTATTATCAGTATGTTACTTACAATTATATCAGATAATATTTATATTACAAATAATAAAAATTACAAATATATTTTGAAAATTGGTATACAAACACTAAGTCATATTTTTTTATTATTATTACTTTTTACTAATAATCTAGAAATAGCAACTTATCATACACAAAAAGCATTATATTATTACGTTGAATTTATTAGTCAAATTGATAATGATAATACTAGTTTTTTAAAACTAACACATAAAGATGCTATTTTTTTTGTATATAAAAAAACTATTTATGATATAAATAAAGATTTCAAAAATGAAAATGAAAATAAAAATGAAAATAAAAATGAAAATGAAAATGACAAAAGAAAAAATTATAATTTAGTAATAAGATTGTATAACAATTTATTATTTGATATTATTGACGAACAAAAAATATCCGAACCAATTGAATTACTTAAAAATATAGATAATCAAACTAACAAAATCATACAAAATTTATTAAATTTGCATCTAAAAAGGGATGACAATAAATATTATAATAAATTAGATATAATAGATTTTTTTATCAATAATTTTAGTTTTACTAAGAAATATATTTACATAGAGTTATTCATTAAGAAACTTAACAAAACAGATATTTACGTTGATGATTTACAAAAGAAATTAAAAAATAGTAATTTCAATAATAATATTATGATTATGACACCTATTAAATTTATTAATTGGTTATATTGTTAATTTAAACTGTCAATATAAATAATTTTTTTTCTAATTTTTTGTTGTTTAGTAGCTCTATTTTTTGTATATGTGTCATTATTTTTACCTCCAATTGTATCATATTCTGCAATCAATATTTTCTTAATATATTCATATATTTGGTATAAAATACTTTCACTGCATTTTCCAACAATTAGAACACTTCCAGTTCTAAATATCATAAATGATATTTTCTTAACATATTCTGTAATCTCTTCTGGTTGTCT